>Ga0326733_1000012_pt1 | contig 149792 bp, 128 predicted proteins | sample 14_GP2_308_FD_207946 | JGI IMG/M metagenome (GOLD analysis project Ga0326733, IMG submission 207946) | Glacier ice microbial communities from Ngari, Tibet, China - 14_GP2_30.8 | ecosystem: Environmental > Aquatic > Freshwater > Ice > Glacier | place: China: Ngari, Tibet | collected 2018-07-17
AATTCTTACATCCATTGGTATAACGAAAAGCGTATCAAGATTTCCCTTGGCTCACTGAGTCCCCGCGAATATCGGGACAGCCTAGGCATCGCAGCATAAACCAGTCCAAGATTTACGCCGCACCCCCTTTCTCCCAAATAGAAATGTCGCATTTCCTATTAGAAATGCCATTTTGGGGCAACTAGGCCATGCTGGTCTCTCGATTGTTACGGGAGCGTCATCATGGCTGGAACCGGGATCATTACGATGAGCATGCGCGAGATTGATCGATTGAAGATCATTGAGGCAGTCGTGGATGGCAATCTGAAGCCGATGCAGGCAGCGCAGCGCCTGGGGCTGACGACGCGGCAGATACAGCGGTTGGTGAGCCGGTATCGAGACGATGGCGCAGCCGGGATCGTTTCCCGCAAGCGTGGCCGCACTGGCAATCGCCAGCTTGCCCCGGGTCTTGCCAATAAAGCGCTGGCCTTGATCCGGGACCGTTATCCTGACTTTGGACCGACACTGGCCTGCGAGAAGCTGCGTGAGGTACACGGCCTGGTGATCGCCATTGAGACGGTGCGCCGGCTGATGACTGATACCGGCTTGTGGATTCACCGTCGGCAGCGCTCGGCGAAGATCTACCAGCCGCTCAATCGGCGCAACTGTGTGGGCAAACTGATCCAGATCGACGGCAGCGACCATCGCTGGTTTGAAGAGCGCAGCCCGGCTTGCACGTTGCTGGTGTACATCGACGATGCAACGAGTCGCCTGATGCACCTGCACTTCACGTATTCAGAATCGACTTTCAGCTATTTCGAGGCAACCCGTGGCTACCTGGAGCACCACGGCAAGCCGCAGGCGTTTTACAGTGACAAGGCCACCGTGTTTCGCTGTGCGAATCCCCGTGCCAATGGCGGCGACGGTCACACGCAGTTTGGACGTGCCATGTATGAGCTCAATACCGAATCGATCTGTGCCAATTCGAGCCCGGCAAAGGGCCGCGTGGAACGCGCTAATCTGACGCTGCAGGATCGCTTGGTCAAGGAGATGCGGCTGCTGGGGTTCTCGACCATGGCGGCAGCCAACGCTTACGCACCGATCTTCATGGCCGACTTCAATGCGCGCTTTGCCAAACCGCCGCGCAACGATTTCGATGCCAATCGGCCGGTACGCGACTACCAGCCTCGTTTTTGGGAGTAGAACATGACAAACAACTCTACACGCCATGGAGCTTGCCGGCTTGCCTGCAATTTCTCGGGCATCAGTGCGACGTCTACCAAATTCAGCTCGATCGTGATGCTGCGGCTGCATTGCTGATCGTTGACGTAGAACAGAATGGGAACGCTGTGATCATGAAGGAGATAACGGGTAACAAGTGGGCAATATCGGGCCGGTTATCCCCAAGCGTTGCAGGGTGTGATTCGCTGCGCAAGGAACTTGTTGCGGGTAATTTCAAGATGGTGCCGTCGCGTGAAAGTGATTTGGAGGTTGCCGGAAAACGTATTGAAATCAATTCGGAGCAAGGAAAATCGAAAATCTTTGAATGCAAAAACAGCGTACGCTGACGTCGGGACGAGCAGCCTTGCCCGCAATTCGTAACGTCTTGTCATCAGTGATCGAAAGCGTACGCGCCATTAATCATCAATCCAGATAGAGACTTTCTGCGATAACATTCCAACGTCTTCGAATTACCGAACGTTCAGCAAACCGCTACACCCGCGCCTCTGGCAGAAAAACGGTCTCTCGTGAAATTCATCCACGCTGCTGACATCCATCTCGACAGTCCCTTGACTGGCCTGACAGCCTACCCTGACGCGCCCGTCGAGATGCTGCGCACGGCCACGCGACGGGCGTTTACCAATCTTTGCAACGAAGCCATTGCGCTGGAAGTCGATTTCATGGTGATCGCGGGGGATCTTTACGACGGCTCCTGGAAGGATTTCAGTACCGGCATCTTCTTTTGCAAGGAAATGGGCCGACTGCACAAGGCCAACATTCCTGTGTATGTGCTGTACGGCAATCATGATGCAGCATCAGAGCTGACTAGAACCTTGCAATTGCCTGACAACGTCAAGCTATTCGATTTCCGTAAATGTTCGACATTCACCCTGCCGGACCTGAAAGTTGCCCTGCATGGCCATAGCTTCAAGGATGCCGCAACGACCGACAATCTTGCGTTGGACTACCCAGCTCCGGTAGAAGGCATGTTCAATATCGGCGTGCTGCATACGGCTTTGGAAGGCAGTACGGTGCATCCCAATTACGCGCCCTGCACCATCGCGCAGTTGCATGGCAAAGGCTACGATTACTGGGCGCTCGGCCATGTGCACGAACACCAGGTGATTCGGGGCAAATCGATGATCGTCTTCCCCGGTAACCTGCAGGGCCGGCATGTTCGTGAAACCGGTGCGCGTGGCGCGGTGCTGGTCAACGTGGATATGCACAGCCGTTGCAGCATCAACCGGCTGCTGGTCGACGTGCTGCGCTGGCATTGCCTGGAAGTCGATGTCACCGGCTGCAACGATCTGGCCGATGTCGTTCGCACCACAAGCATGCGACTCGGCGCCCTGATGGAAGATAGCGACCCCAGCCTGCCGAACGCGGTACGGGTCAGCTTAAGCGGACGCACCGCCGCCCATGGCGAACTGTTCGGGCTGGCCAGCCAGGTACGTGCGGAAATCATCGCCTTGGCTGCGGCGATCGGCACCGACCGGCTATGGATAGAGAAAGTCAAAATCGATACGAACGATCTCGATGACGGCGAAGCAGTTGCCGCCCGCTCGGATGCGGTGGCAGACCTGCAAACAATCCTGATAGCGGCCGAGACCGATGCCGTATTCCTGAAGGAACTACAGACGGAATTGCTGGGTATTGTCGGCAAGTCGCCTCTAGAGCTGCAAACAGGAATCGAGTATTTCAAGGACATCAAGTCCGGCAGTCTCGGCGCGCTGGTGGCCGAGGTGCGCCCCGGCCTGGTTGCCCATCTGGCGAAAATGGAATAGCCACAGTGCGCATCGATCGCCTGGAACTTGTCCGGTACGGGAAATTCACGGATCGTGTCCTTGAATTTCCCAAAGCCGCATGTGATTTTCATTTGATTATCGGGCCGAATGAGGCCGGCAAATCTACGGTGCGTAGTGCAGTGCAGGAACTGTTGTTCGGCATCGCACGTAACTCGCCGCTGGACTTCATGCATCCGCTGAACACCCTGCGGCTCGGGGCGACCATCAGCACCACCAACGCCAGGCTTGAATTTCATCGCGCCAAAGCCGACAAGAAAACCCTGCGCACGCCTGCGGACGGCGTTCTGTCCGAGAACGTGCTCGACCCTTTCCTGGGCAATGCAGACCGCCATTTCTTCGACCAGATGTTCGGCCTGGACCACAACCGACTGATCGACGGTGGCAAAAGTATTCTCAGTTCGACCGACAGCATCGGCCAGACGCTGTTTCAGTCCGCTGCGGGCATCGATAGCATGGGCAAGATTCGTGATGCGCTGATCAAGGAACGCGACAGCCTGTACGCTCCCCGAAAATCGGCAGAGCGTGAGTTCTATATTGCACAAGCATCATTAGAGTCGGCAACTGGAGCATTGAAAGCGAGCTCGGTTCGGGTCAATACCTGGGCCGAGGCGTTCAGCAAGGTTGATTCTCTGGCTACGGACATCGTCGAGGAAATTGCCTGCCACAAACAGCTGGAAGTGCAGAGAAACCGACTTGAGCGCCAGCGTCGTGCCGCGCCGTTTTATGCCGCTGTGCAAGAACAAGAAGCGCAACTGCTGGCCCTCGGCACAGTGGAAGATTTACCCGTCGACGCCAGCGCGATGCTGGCGACAGCGCAAGCCAATCTGGCGATTGCACGACAACTATTGACACTGCGCATCGAGCAACAGAACAGGATATCTGGCGCCCTGGCTGCCCTGTCAATGGACAGCGACATCATCTCAGCCGTTGACGACGTGCGCCGCCTCGATCAGCAACGCCAGCAATACAGCGCCCATGCACAGGATATTGCTAGCCGTGAAACAGAAATTGCACACCTTTGGCAAGGTATTACGCGTGCAGGCGCTGAACTGGGTTTGTCCGCCGCCACACCGCAAGCAATGCGGGAGCGCCTTCCAAGCCAGTTACTGCGCGGGGCAATCGACGAGCACGCTCTGCTGCATAGCGGACTGGTGCAAGCCACCCAGGCCGCGCGACAGGCATTGGCGGCCCGTGACGACGAATCGACGCAGTTGAGCGTCGAGATCGCGGCCATCAAAACAGCGGACGTGGCACCGACATTACGAGCAAGCCTGCAAGCGGCGCAGGCAGTGTGGCATGCGCAGTCAGCCACTGACAGGCACGACGCCGACGTGCACAGGGCATCGGCCGCATTGGAAAACGCCCTCAAGGCACTTGGGCCATGGCGGCAAACCCCTGACGAGCTGGCGGCGCTGATCTTGCCCGGCGAAGCAGCCTTGGTTCGGCTGGAACAGGACCACCATGCCCTACAGACCGAAGTTCGGGCTGCGGCGCGCGGGGTGGAAGAAGACCAGGCCGAGTGCGCGCGGATCGGGTTGGCGATTACGCATTACCAGGAGCTGCACAAACCGATCACTGCCGAAATGGTCATGCAGGCCCGTGCGAAACGCGACTGTCTCTGGCAGGCCTTGCAAAACCGCAGTATTGCGCTGGAGGAGACGGCACCGGCATTTGACACTGCCATGCACCGGGCAGATGAATTGTCGGACCGCCAGCTTGAAAGTGCGAAGGAAGCCGCCGAACTGCAGGCGCTGCGGCACGCCCATGAGCGTGCCGTGGCCCGGCACGGCGTCAGCACCAGTGAGCTTGAACGCGTCGAAGCATTGCTGGCGGATTTTCTGCGACGCTGGCACGTACGCAGCACCGAGAGCGGCATTTCCGGCATGGCGCTCGAAACCACAGGCGAGTGGCTGACAAAACGCCGCAAGGCACTCGAAGCCGCTGCTGCGTTGCGGGTAGCTCAGGAAACCAGCGACCTGCACAGGGAAGCAACGACCATCGCACGAAAGGCGCTCGCAGCTGACCTGCGCATGGCTGGTTCGGAAGAAATACCGGAAGCTCGGCTGGATGCTCTGTGCATTCAAGCGCAACAACTGATCCAGTCAGTTGACGCCGCGCAGATTCGTCACGATGCGCTAACGGCACAGGCAAAGTCTTTGCAATCGGCTCAAAAGACACTCGCCGGACGCGTATCGGCAACCGATGAGGCACTAGCGAACTGGCGGCAGACGTGGTCGGCCAATCTTGCGACTGCAGGCTTGCCGCCCGACGCCAATGTCGGTAGCGCCAGAGCAGCATTGGCGGCCATTCAACGCACCGAGGACGATCTGGAAAAAATCCGCGTCCTACAGGTCGATCGCATCGAGGCCATGCAAAACGACTTGGCAACATTCGCAAGCCATGCAGCGACCCTTGCCAGCCGTCTAGACGCCAGCCTGGTCTCTGAATCGCCGGCAACCATTGCCCAAAGCCTGGCTGCCCGACTGACCCAGGCCCTGCAGGTGGCCGAGGTAGCGACCCGCCTTACAGCAGAGCAACGCACCGCTCAAACGCAGGTACTGGCCGCGCACGAAGCGATGAAGACGGCGGAAGCGATGATCGAGCCGCTACTGACTCAGGCTGGTGTGGATGCGGTCGACATGCTGGGAGATTGCATTGCGCGATCAGACCGGAAGCGAATGCTGTGCGAAGCATTAGCGAAGGAACAAGCCAGCCTGCTTCAAGCCGGTGATGGCTTGACCAGGATGCAAATCCAGGGCGAGTTGAACGCATGCGACCCCGCTGAAGTTGCTGCCGAATTGGAAACCGTCAACGTCAGGTTGCAGAATGCCGTAGCCCGCCGCGCCGCGCTAGCCGCTGAAAAAGCCAGCGCCGAGTATCTGCTGTCAGGTATGGCCGGCTCGGAAACCGGCGCAACGGCCGAAGCCCAACGCCAGGAAGCACTGGCGCAAATGAGCGACGCTGCAGAGCGCTACGTGCGCGTGGCGACCGCCGCCAAGCTGCTGAGCTGGTCGATCGAACGCTACCGGGAAGAAAAACAGGGGCCGATGCTGGCACAAGCCAGCGCCGTTTTCCGACTGCTGACGCTGGGACGATTCAAGAAGCTGCATGTCGACTTCGACAAGGCAACCATGACGCTTGCCGGCATGCGCGAAAGCGGCGAACTCGTCAGTGTGGCCGGCATGAGCGACGGCACGCGCGATCAACTCTATTTCGCATTACGGATAGCGGCGCTGGATATGCATCTCGATCAGGCCACTGCCCTCCCCTTCCTTGCCGACGACCTGTTCATCAACTATGACGACCAACGGTGCAAAGCCGGGCTGGAAGCGCTGAAAACGTTGTCGGGCAAGACGCAGGTAATCTTTCTGAGTCATCACGATCACTTGGCAGGTCTGGTGCGGGAAGTGTTTGGCGATGGGGTGAATGTGGTGTCCATGATGCGATGAGCGGATTTGCGCAACACATGAAACTGCAACAGCCAGCTATTCGTTACGACACAGGTTGGTTTACGCGTGATATCGATTTTTTAACGACAGGAACATTCAAAAATTTTGATCAAAAAACTTCACCAGATCATTTCGAGCCGATCTGATCCTGGAATTTTTGAGTTGGTTCTTCACAGCGGTTGAACCCATTGTTTTCGAAGCATGGATTTGAAGTCAGCCGACCGGTACCTTTGCGCGGCGTATCGGATTCCTCTACGAATGGTTAGCCGGAAAACGCCTCGACGTACCCGATGCCGATGGCAGTTACGTCGATGCCTCGGCTGACGAAAAATATCTGACTGCTACCCGCCTGGAAAACCATCAACGCTGGCGTGTACGAGATAACATGCTGGGTTGTACTGCGTTCTGTCCGATAAACTGCCGCGCCCCACAAACCATAGCTCTGGAAAACTACAACTGTGGCGAAGCGCTGAGCGAGTTGGAAATGCAGTGTGGCGCCGACCTGCTTATGCGTAGTGCGGTCTGGCTCACAATAAAAGAAAGTCGAGTGAGCTTTGCGATCGAACATGAAGAAAAATGGTCTATGACGAGGAGATACTTGTCTGAGGATACCCCGATCTCACAACACACACAGCGTACCTGGGTGGGGTCATCAAGGTAACGATCCAAGACGAGATGCGTAAGGAAGCGCGGGATCTTCATGATTTGGAGCGAGCACGCGAGGACGTCAAAAACTGGCTGGAGGGGCCGAACGTCGATATTGACCGCATCATCCGATCGGTCTCCCAGCATGGCACCTGGAAAGTGTCAAACAAACTGGTGAAAGAATTTCCTTCGTTAGGCCAGCCATAGATTGCTGAAAATGTAGCGAAGGCGGCGCAACAGGCATTTGGTAAAAGGACAGACAATTGAGCGTAGGCAGCTTAGGGCAATTACTTCACGACGTACCGGCGGATCAGGTTTTTGCATTACTCGATGACAGCAGCGCTACCGTTGCGTTGCCCGGATCACGCCTTTACACAGCGTTCGTGCACACGCTGACATGTCGGCGCGTCGAAGAATTCGATGGGATGCTAGCGGCAATGCAGCAGTCGATCCAGACTGGCCTGCATGCGGTCGGGCTGTTTGCGTATGAACTCGGTGTGCAGTTGCACGGCATTGATCTATCGCCTACTGAAAAACCGTTGGCGCAAATACTGCTTTTCGAACGCTGCGACTATTTGTCGGCCGCCGAGGCGGGAGAGTGGCTGTCCAGGCGCGGGGCACTTAACAGCGAGGTTGACCCAAACGACATTATTGCAACCGGCGTTGCCAACATCGTCCCAGACACTGATGAGGCTGCGTTCAACGATGCGATCGACCGCATTCGTGCTTATGTCGCGGCCGGCGACGTCTATCAAGTCAACTATACCTATCGGCTGCGCTTCGATGTCTATGGCGACGTACTGGCACTTTATCAGCGGCTTCGCCAGCGCCAGCCCGTGCCGTTCGGCGCCTTGATCGCGCTGCCGGATGGTCGGGCGGTGCTGTCGTTCTCGCCGGAACTGTTCGTCAGCCACATCGACGGCAAACTGACAGCGCGTCCGATGAAGGGTACTGCGCCCGCCAGTGGCGATCATGAAACAGACAATGAACGTGCCGCCATGTTGGCTTCGGATAGAAAAAATCGCGCTGAAAATCTGATGATCGTAGATTTGCTACGCAACGACCTCGGCCGCATCGCAGGCACCGGCTCGGTCACGGTGCCATCGTTATTCGACGTGGCCACGTATGGCAGCGTCTTGCAGATGACTTCCACGATTTGTGCGACGTTGCGCCCTGAAGTGAGGCTGCCAGAAGTATTTTCAGCGCTGTTTCCCTGCGGCTCGATTACTGGGGCGCCAAAGCGCCGCAGCATGCAGATCATCGATGAAATCGAAACCAGCCCGCGCGGAATTTATACAGGCGCCATTGGTTGGTTCGATCGATCGCAACACCCGGACCGCATCGGCGACTTCACCTTGTCGGTGCCGATTCGCACCCTGCTTCTGGATACACCATCCGCAAACGGTGGGCGGCGTGGAACGATGGGCGTCGGCGCAGGGATCGTGCATGATAGTCAGGCCCGGGCCGAATACGAAGAGTGCCTACTCAAGGCCAGCTTTCTAATCGATGCCCCACCCGGCTTTGACTTGTTCGAAACACTGTATGCAACGCACGAAGATGGCTACCGCCACTTGGCGCTGCATCGTCAGCGCCTGCAAAACTCGGCCGCCTGCTTTGGTTTCAAATACGACCCGACAGCAATCGACTCAGCACTGGAGACGGCCCGCCTGGACTTCAAGACAGGTATGCCCTACCGCGTTCGGCTGACACTTTCCTTTAGCGGCGCATGCACCGCGCATAGCGCGCCGCTGGCAGCACTTTCACCAGTGGTGGGAATGCTCCTGGCGCCTGACCCGATCACGGTCGACAAACAGCTATTACGTCACAAGATATCTCTACGCCCCCGGTACGACCGGGCTTGGCGAGAAGCCGAAGCGCGGGGCGCCTTCGACATGCTGTTTCAAAATACCCGAGGAGAACTGACGGAAGGCGCACGCAGTAATTTGTTTTTGCGGCTTGAAGGACGTTGGTATACACCGCCAATCGACGCAGGCGCCTTGCCTGGTGTGATGCGCAGTGTCTTGCTTGCCGACCCACAATGGGCGGCAAGCGAACGCCGCCTGACGTTGGCAGATCTTGCGCGCGCTGAAAAAATCGTCCTGTGCAATGCGTTGCGGGGTGCATTGGAAGTACGTCTGGTCGAGTAATGGCTTGATGAGTGGTCAGGCGGTCAGGCGGTTGGTCGGCCGAGCCGGCAGGCCACCGGATTTATCCGAGCATGGGCAAAATTAAGCTATAAGTTGTCGATCTTGTTTTCAATTCATGGTTTTCATGCGCCCTGTCGACATCGCACGTCTGATTCTGCTCGCTGCAATCTGGGGCGCCTCGTTTCTATTCATGCGGATCCTGGCGCCGGTACTTGGGGCACTGTGGACCGCTGAAATCCGGGTCGCCATCGCTTCCGTAGCAATGCTGCTGTTCATGATGGTCACACGGCAGCCAATGGATTTCCGGCGGCAGTGGCGTCAGTATCTGGTGCTTGGCGCCTTGAATGCTGCATTGCCATTCATGCTGTTCGGTTATGCAGCGTTGACGCTGCCAGCCGGGTATTCGGCAATCGTCAATTCGACTACGCCATTGTGGGGCGCACTGCTGGGCGTACTTGCGCTCGGTGAATCTCTCAATGCCAAAAAGATTGCCGGACTACTGATCGGTGTTGCTGGCGTTGTACTGTTGGTGCGCCTAGGTCCGGTCGCATTTACGACCGAGGTGCTGACCGCGGCGCTGGCCTGCCTGGGCGCGGCCTTTTGCTACGCCACCGCCAGCGTATATTCAAAGAAGAAATCGCTGGGCCTGCTGCCTTCGCAGATGGCGACCGGCTCTCATGTCGCTGCAGCGCTGCTGCTCTTGCCCCTGCTGAGCGTGGCGTCGATGCCTCAAGCCGTGACGCCCTTCATCGTGCTGATCAGTTGCGCGTTGGCGCTTTTATGCAGCGCCGCGGCGTACTTCATTTTCTTTCGCCTGATTGCCGACGTTGGCCCGACCAGGGCATTGACCGTGACATTTCTGGTGCCACTATTCGCGCTATTGTGGGGCACGCTGTTTTTACAGGAGACGGTGAGCCTGACGACCCTGGCTGGATGCGCGCTTGTGGTGCTTGCGACATGGCTGGTGGTATCTGGCACCAAGGCTGGAAAGGCATTGCTGCCGGCTGCAGGTGAGTAACTGTGTAGGTGAGTAACTGTGTAGGTGAGTAACTGTGTAGGTGAGTAACTGTGTAGGTGAGTAACTGTGTAGGTGAGTAACTGTGCAGGTGGGTAGCTGAATAACCAGGCACCCGAAAAAACGTCTGCTCACCCGATCGCGGTGATTGACAATACGATCGTCAATTTGAATATAGCTTTAGACTATCAAATTAATAATTAACTTTTATTTTGACTATAACGTGACACGTTCTATACTCTGTTCAACACTTTTACAAATGCCTTGATGCAACCAAAGGAGAGCACATTGTCGACAGAAACCAAATGCCCGTTCGCCAGCGCCACCCCCGAACGTACCGTGCCGAAAATCCGGTCCAACGCACACTGGTGGCCGAACCAGTTGAGCCTGGGCGTGCTTCACCAGCACTCGTCATTGTCGAATCCGATGGAATTGGGATTTGACTACGCTACGGAGTTCAAAAGCCTGGACCTCGATGCCGTCATCAGTGACTTGCACTTGCTGATGACCGATTCACAAGCCTGGTGGCCGGCAGATTATGGTCATTACGGGCCGTTCTTCGTTCGCATGGCATGGCACAGCGCAGGCACCTACCGGGTCGGCGATGGCCGTGGCGGCTCCGCTTCCGGCACGCAGCGCTTTGCGCCGCTCAACAGCTGGCCCGACAATGGCAACCTCGACAAGGCACGTCGGCTCCTGTGGCCGATCAAGCAAAAGTACGGCCGGAAAATTTCATGGGCAGACCTGTTTATTTTGGCCGGTAACGTGTCGCTGGAATCGATGGGTTTCAAGACGTTTGGTTTTGCTGGCGGCCGTGAAGATGTCTGGGAGCCAAAGGAAGACATTTATTGGGGACCGGAATCCGAATGGATGGGAGACAGTCGCTACACGGGCGACCGCAAGCTCGAAGGCCATCTCGGCGCGGTGCAAATGGGCCTGGTGTACGTAAACCCCGAGGGACCGAACGGCAATCCGGACCCAGCTGGCTCGGCCCGGGATATTCGCGACACATTCGCGCGCATGGCGATGAACGATGAAGAAACCGTTGCTCTGGTAGCGGGCGGACATACCTTCGGCAAATGCCACGGCGCAGCCGATCCGGGCCAGCACGTAGGCCACGAACCCGAGAGAGCCGACATCACCGATCAGGGATTCGGCTGGAAAAATGCCCACGGCACCGGCTTCGGCGTGCATACCATCACCAGCGGGCTGGAAGGTGCCTGGACCACTAACCCGATCAAATGGGACAACGACTATTTCGACATCCTGTTCAAGTATGAATGGGAGCTGACCAAAAGCCCGGCCGGCGCTCATCAGTGGACACCCAAGGACGACGCTGGCGCAGGGTCGGTGCCGGACGCGCATGATCCGTCGCTGCGGCACGCGCCGATGATGTCTACCGCAGATCTGGCAATGCGCGTGGACCCGGCTTATGAAAAAATATCACGGCACTTCCAGGCAAATCCGCAAGAGTTTGCCGATGCATTTGCCAAGGCCTGGTATAAGCTGACCCACCGCGACATGGGCCCCCTCTCCCGCTACCTCGGCCCGCTCGTGCCTGCGCAACCGCAGTTGTGGCAGGACCCGATTCCGGCAGTCGACCACCCGTTAGTGGATGCAAGGGATATTGCTGCCTTGAAGTCGAAAATTCTCGCTTCTTCTCTGTCAATCTCTGAACTGGTCACCACGGCCTGGGCATCGGCTGCAACATTTCGCGGTAGCGACCGGCGTGGTGGCGCCAATGGCGGCCGCATACGGCTTGCACCACAAAAAGATTGGGAAGCCAACCAGCCGGCGCAACTGGCAAAGGTGCTTGCGGTGCTCGAAGCAATCCAGCAAGACTTCAATCGATCGCAATCCGGCGGCAAGAAAATCTCGCTTGCCGACTTGATCGTTCTGGGTGGATGCGCCGCTGTCGAAGCAGCAGCGAAGAATGCCGGACAAGCCGTCGAAGTGCCCTTCTCGCCTGGTCGGATGGATGCTTCGCAGGAGCAGACCGACGTCGAGTCGGCAGCCGTACTCGAACCGGTAGGAGACGGATTTCGGAATTATTGCCGCAAAGGTTTGGAGTCGTCGGCGGCCGAGTTGCTGGTGGATCGGGCTCAATTGATGAACCTGACCGCTCCGGAGATGACGGTGCTAATCGGCGGCATGCGTGCGCTGAACACGAATTTCGACCGATCCAGTCACGGCATGTTCACAAAAAGTCCGGAGACATTGACCAATGATTTCTTTGTCAACCTGCTCGACATGAATACGAAGTGGCAGGAATCGGCTGCTTCGAAGGACGTACTGGAAGGCCGCGATCGGACCACGAATGAACTGCGATGGACCGGCACCATCGTCGACCTGGTTTTTGGCTCGAATTCTCAGCTGCGCGCTCTTGCCGAGGTCTACGCGTGCAGCGATTCTGGCCCTGCCTTCACCCGCGACTTCGTTGCTGCCTGGAACAAGGTGATGAACCTGGATCGTTATGATCTTGCCTGATATTTAACTGGCATGCTTGATCGCTGAGTTTGAATGTTCCGCAGTGGGCCACCATTACGGAACATTTTTTTTGCTTTGTCACTATCAACCTGCCCGCAAAGTTACCCCCGCAGAAGGTGGACAAACGTGTGGATAACATTAATGCATCCCCGCGCAAGCCCCGCCCCACTTACCTTTGCAGCTAGTGCCTGTAAAACAGGCAAACCACGGTAAAACCACCGTACTCACCCTGCGGCAGGCGTCGAGTTCTGGAATCGGGGTGCGGATTGTCTCAAAAACGCAAGTTCGCAGGGTGCGGAGATGCGATCCTGCACCCGCACAGATTTTTCCAGTTTGCAGGCAGCCTCAGCTAAAAAAGGTTTCGGTTCAGGCTTGCCGAGCCAGCTCCCCTCTGAAAAGCACCGGTCGGCCACCTGTTAGCCGCGCATCCAGACGCCGGCTATCCACACCGGCTGCCCAAGCCGCGCGGGTCGCACTCCCCGGCTTTCCACACAGATCAGGCAATCCTTCGCTGTAAGGATTTTCATAACCAAAATAAAAAGCCGTGCCGATAGTGGTTGCAGTACGCAGCGGACGGGCCTGCATGAGCGCGTCATAGGTTTGCTGTGATTCGGAATTGGTGAATATGCGTCGCATGGCGTCTTGTAATAAGGTTTGGAAAAGCTTGGTGTCGTATGCTCACTGTAGCCCCCGAAAAACCTTTCATCAAGGCAACCAAGATAATTCCCGCCATAATTTTTGTATTTGTCTCTTTCCTCCCACCTTGATGCATCGGCGCGTGTCAAGATAGTTGTCGCCTCAGTCATGCAGCTAGCGGTTGAATATGGTTTTGCGCCGAATGTAGTTTGATCACCGAGTCGCGTTCCGGGTTAAGCGTCACAGCGCCCGTGGGCGACCAGTTGCGGGTTGCGCCGGACCAGCGGGCTGGGTAGAGATTGCGGGCCTGTTGGTACACCGCATGCCGGGAAGCCAGAGTTGCGTGATCGTCACCCGCATGGCGCTGAGCTGGGCTGACGTGGCCAATCCCGCTGTGGCGATGATCAACGTTGTACCAGCGCACAAACTCAGCTCCCCAAGCGCGAGCCTGTGCAAGATCGGCAAACCCCTTGGCTGGAAACTCGGGACGGTACTTGGCCGTACGAAATAGCGATTCCGCATAAGCGTTGTCATTACTCACCCGTGGCCGGAAGTAAGAGGGTTGCACCCCCAGCCAGTTGAGCATGGCCAGCACCGTAGTGGCCTTGAGCGTGGCGCCGTTGTCGCCATGCAATACTGGCTTGTCCGCCAGGGCGGCAATGCCCTCGGCCAAGGCGGTGCGGCGCACCAGGCGTGCTGCATGATCGGAGTGGTCGCTGTCATGCACCGCCCAACCCACAATCTTGCGACTGTACAAATCCAGAATCAGGTACAGGTGAAACCAACGGCCCATCACAACGGCCAGCAAGTAGGTCATCTCCCAGCACCACACCTGGCGTGGTTGACTAGCAATATGCGTGGTCGGCGGCCTCACAGCTCTGGGCGCCTTGGCGCAGCCTCGGTGAGCACTCTGACCGTGCTCGCGAACACCCGGCTGAAGCTCGATTCGCTGGCCAGGTAGATGCCCTCATCGGCCTGCATGGGTACGATGCGGGCCGGCGGCACAGCGCTGCAGGGTACGCAAGTCGATGCCTGCGGTATCGCAAGCCAGACGCAATCGGGCACCGGCCGTGTTCGCGGTGTCGATGTCCTGGGCTAGGCTACGGCGATCCTTGAGGTCAATCATTCGGCCTCGCCTTTGTGAAAGATCACCGCGACTTTTTTTGACAGCACCAGGAGCGCTGTCGTTTCGGCCGGGGCGCGGTCTCGGCGCAGCAAATCGCGCTCCAATTCCTTGATGCGCTTCTTGTCCTGGCGTGTGGCCTGCGGGCTGGCCCGAGCCTCCTCCGGCTCTGCAAGTGCTGCTGTGGCGCTAGTTTGCCACTTGGCTAGCTCGGCCGGGTACGCACCATGTTCGCGACACCAGACGCTTTTACCCACTTCGTCCATTGCCGTAGTCGTGATCACGGCATCGAAGCGGGCCGCGGCAGTGTTCCCACTCCAATGCCGACTTCCCGGGCCACAATTTCTACTGTCGCACTCTCTGGCGGCAGAAACCGTGCTACCGCTCTGTCTTTAAATACTTGTCCGTATTGTGCCATTTGCGTCTTTCATCGCCGCCCCCAGGTTCTTGATTGTATTGGAGCGGCAACTATTCTGACGCAGGGGGCTTGGTAACACCGCGGCGTGCACTGTTGAAAACCGTCTTTGACCAGCTCAAAAACTCGTGTAAGGTGAAGCCCACCTTATTACACACAAATATCTCCGCTTCTACTGGCGCGAATGTCAAGCGCAAAATCCATCACGCGCTGTAGTCCCGTCCAGATGGTTTTGACACCAGGCTTGCCATCGCCTTTGCGTGCGAGGGAGCCGCCGAAGGTGGCGATCAGGCGAATCAGGCGAATCAGGCGAATCAGGCGAATCAGGCGAATCAGGCGAATCACGGTGTTCAACGATGGCGGCTCGGGTGGAATCGGTTTTCTGGCCACGATGTAGGCTGCCTACCATTCCCCACGGTCGAACACAGTCTCGCAATCCATCTCCGGGCAGGTCCGGCCCAGTCGCATGAGCCGCTGGATACGCCAGGCCACGATCATGAACAGCGCCAGCGCCAATTCAAGACGGCCAATGGTGGACAACTGCAGCGCTTCGACCTTGCAGCCGTTTTTCAGAACATCAAAGAATAATTCGATTTCCCAGCGACGCCGCACAACGGTTGCACAACAGGTGCCAGACGATCGGCTTGACTCCGTCTGGCGCATCGATCTCCTGCGCCAGAAACCGGTACGCTGCCTGCGTCTGCGCCCAGCCGTTGCAGGCAGTCGGAATACTCGCCGTGGGCTTGTCGGCCAGCCAGTCCAGCAACATGACCGACCGCTTGTTCAAGCGCGCATCACCCAGATCGATGCCTGACAATTCTTGCGCTGCCCAGTTCTGGCTCATCGTCGCCTCCGTCAAAACTTATCGGACCTGCGGGCTCGGATTTAGTTGTGTGTAATGAGATGGGTTAAAGGTGGTCCATAAATCGCTCTTGTTGTCGTCCATGCGTCGCACCTGCAGGATTTGATTCTCGGTGACGGGTGACGGGGCTAGCTCGGTGTCGTACTTCAGTTCCAGCGCAGCGCGGGCGAATGCCGCCTGTTGCCCTGGTTAGGGTCGTCTCAGAAAACGGAATTTAAAGTACGTTAAGACTTTGCCGAGGCTGGCACCCAGCGGTACAGTGTAATGCCCGGCGCGTGTCAAGATAGTGGCCGCTTTTTGTCCGTGTTTAATATTGATGCCAATGGACTGAGCACAGAATTTAACAGCATTGGCTGGGATAAAATTGACCGCCCTACTCCAGCGTGGCATACAAACCAAACGCTGCGATCCGCCATGCATACGGCTGGCGACGAAACATTTTTGGTCGAAGGCGATATAGCGATTTCTGTAAATAAAAAAATCGCATGCCTACAACACCTTTATGCCAGTCCCTTACCCTTTCAAATCGCTTACCAGCGCCCTGCTCACCGCTGTTGCATCGACGCGCTCATAGGCCAAAAATCAAACCAGCCACGAGCGAAATCTGCCAGCAACGTTAGATCGTCCAGATATTGATAAGAAACGCCGCCGGTGGCAAGCAAGCCGGTGCCGGCAAGGTAACTATCGACCAGCACCGGAGGAAACCACTCGATTCCACCATTTTCGAATATCACGCCGTAGGTCTCTTCGTCGTGGTTGTCCCGGATATGAAACACCATGCCGCGTTCGCCCTCTTCGGCCACGGTACCGAATTGCGTGGCAGCTGCCACAATCATGCCAACCGTAAGGTAACCGTGGTAACGGTAGCCGGCTGCAGACGGTTTGTACGGCTTTGATACCTGCGATGCCCGGTATGCTGCGACGGCCTCTTCTACTTGCAGTTCGCGCCGTCGCAAGTCGCGTGTTAAATGACGCAGATTGGGCAGACCAAACAGCGCGTCATCGAACCGGATGTCGCGGTGGGGATCACGACTGATAATGCTGACCCACTCTGGCGTTACGCCCCAGCGCTCGGCAAGCATCTTGAGTTTCCACCCCTTATCCCGCGCCACAGCTCGGAATTGCTCGCGAGTAAGTCGATTTAAGGAAGTATGCTCAGACATAAATAACATGAACTATAGTTCATGTTTTGAAAAGCGGGCGTACTATTTTTGCGAGGATCCAGGTACCAATGATCGTTGCAAGGGTCGTGCAACGCGTGCCCGTCTGCTCCGCTTGTACGGTGGTGTCTGGCTGGAGCCGAAATCCAGTTTTTTGAACAGGATTACCCACAATTTTTTTAAATCGGTAAGCAAGCTATAGCGCCGGCTAAAAAAATTGCCTCGATACAGAGGCAAAGGTGAGTGAAATGTATTACCCATCTAGCGAGCAGAACACAAAGAAAATGCATTGAAAATGCCGCACAGGCCCTCTCAAATAAATTAAAACTTCAAGGTTTTTAAAAAATCTACAGTGTTCAAACTTTGAACTCGTTTTAAATCAATGAGTTATAAATTAGTTGACTCTGCTTGACCGACCATTTCCTGTCTAATCAATTGCTCAAGCCTTTCTAAAAGGCCTGGAATTACTGTGGCATCGGCCAGCTTAATTGTGACCGTCGTGCCGCGGGCACTAATTTCGGCAAATCTTTGCCTACCTTGTTTGATCACCAAAGGCTTTGACTTTGGAGCCGGCACAGGTCGATCTAAGTTCTGCGAAGCAACGGCAACTGCCTGCTGATGCGTAATTTCGCCTGCCGCAAGTTTTGCGATAGCCTCGTCTGCATGCGGCAAATGCTTGAATCTCCCGACAAGGGTGGCACTCAACAAACGCGGCTGCCTGGAAAGCAGGGCGTGTGCGTCCGAACTTAAATCGTCAAAAGCAAAAAGCATTGAAATCATCGCTTTGGAGACGCCGCTTTCTCTGGCAAGTTCAGACTGCGACTTCCCGGTGGCTTGTTGCAATTGCTTGAAGCCCAAATATTTTTCATAATCCGGCAGCATAGGCGACAGTAAATTGCTGTAGAACGCTGCTGGTAGCACCTGCTCTTCAGCCAGATCGATGACATTCGCATCAATTTCCAGCCGACCCAGTTCGGTAAAAGCTCGTACGCGGTTGTGGCCAGAAATCAACTCATAATCGCCGGAGGGCAGGGCGCGAATCGTAACGGGATTAATCAGAGGGAAAGCTTCGAGATTGACTTTCAGCTCAAGAAATTCCTGCTCGGTCAAATGCCGTTTTCGGCCTTCTACTATTTTCAAGTCGCTGATCTTTACCAAGCGATTCCGTAAAGCGGCATTCTCTGCCTCAAGCTTTGCAGCACGATGCTGCGTATCTAGAAACAAACCAGGACTGGTCTTGATTCGCATCGGTGCGGTATCGAGCCGCTCCCGAGGCTTGATACCCTCGGTTTTCCCAAAAATCTTCGAGCCGATTTTCGTCATTATCTTCTCCAGGCAAGGGTTAGCTGCCCAAGTACGTGGTCAACGAAAGAGTCCATCGGCTCTTTGTAGCGCTTGTACGCCTCAATGGAGCCGTCAGGTTTTTGTAAGTCATAAATAGTCTTTAACTGCGTTGCAGCCGATTTTGCGACCGAACTTTCAGGAATGCCGATAGCGCTCAAATGTGTACCGTAGGAGGCCTGTATCCAGCCGCGTACCGCCGAAGCCATCAGATCTGACTCGGATTTGGTTTTGGTCAAAAATATTTCAACGAAATCGTAGTTTTTCGATGCGGCAAAGCTCGGCAGCGTCGCTGCAAGCTCTGCAAATACACCCCAAAACTGGGTACTGGAGGCGTAATCCAGGGCATCCAGAGGGCAGGGCATTAGTAACCCGTCTGCAGCGACCATTGCGTTTTGTGTCAGATACCCCAACGATGGGCTTGTATCGACAACCATCACGTCGTATTCCTGCCGTAACGGATAAAGACCATTACTAAGCTCCATCCAGAACTCATAACCCTGCGACAGCAATTTTGCATCGCGTGCCTTGGCCGGGATCACGAATTCGGCTGCCAGCAGTGCGCTGGAAGCTGGAATCAAATCCATGTTGTGCCAGTAAGTATCGCGCACGGCATAACGCAGGTCCGGTTGCTCACCATATAAAAACGGCATGATTGTCTGATCGTGTTCAATTTCAAGCTCAGGCGACAAACCAGCCAGCATCGTAGCTGACCCCTGACCATCCATATCGATCAGCAATACTTTCAACCCGCGCAGCGATAATCCTTGGGCAAGACACACCGCGGATGTCGTCTTGTTGACGCCACCCTTGTAGTTGGAAATAACGATTAATTTGCCCGGCTTGCCTTTCGGCCTGCTCGGCCGTTTACCAACAACTCTAACGCAATGGATAGCTTCTTCCAATGTATAAGATCGGGATTTTTCCTGGTTTCGAAATTCTCCAACTGGCAGATCGTGCTTCCTCGTTAAATTTTTAAACTGGACTCTGTCCACATCGCACAAAGCCGCGACTTGTGGAACGGAAAAACAGGGAGCCTGTTTTCTTGGAAAAGGCTCCAGCATCTTGTCGCGGACTTGTTCCAGGACATCTGCCGAATCGGCGGCCATTTTCGCCAATTCATGTATAGATACCGGCGCTGCGAGGATCAGATTAGGATTGAGCATTATTTTCCTTGTTTGCCAATAAGCGAACTATATCATTTGCACCTCTGAAATCTGCTAAATCTGCGCGTGACGCAGAACATGGCGAATATCAATGGTCATTCCTGCGGTGGAATTTTATATTCGAGCACACACGCATTTTCCGTTGTGTATTTTTGTATACAAAACTTGTAAACCTTTGAAAACCAGGAAAGCCAGTGTTTAAAAGGCTTCCCAAAGATTTAGGTGAGAAAAATATACAATCAAAGTAGGAGAAATATCCGTTCTTTTTCGACGAAGGTGAGTCTTTTCTCAAACCAAGGTGAGGAGATTATTTCATCTTCGGACAAAGGTGAGCAAAATGTACAACCGTGGAAATGCCTGTCATGGGGTGAGGAAAGATTTGATTATGATTCACCTTTCTGATAGCCTGATCGCATGGAAAAAGCGCTCAAGCATGTCGTCAAGCGGCCGAATGAAACGATTGGCATCGTTCCCAACGGCAAGCAGCGCATTACCCATCTGGTAAGAAGGCTTTACAGTGTCATTCTTCTTTTTTCTCAACAGCAAGGTGAAAAAGAAGAGTACGCAGCCGTTTTAAGCGAAATGCTCGATGCGGCCAATTCTTCAGGATCAAACAGGACGCAGGTCAAGGAAATCTTGCGTGACATTCGCGCCATCGGGGTGGACTGGAATGTACGCGACGGTGACCGGGAGATATGGAAGAATGTCGGCTTGATCGAAGAACCCGGGCTAATCGACGGCAAGGGCACGCCGACGATCGTTACCTGGAAGCTGCCAAAGATCATTCAAACCCGTCTGCTCGATCCACGCGGATTCTTCACTAAAATTTCATTGGAGATGATGACGCGATTGCGTTCCGGCGCATCGATTGCGCTGTATGAAATATGTTGTCAGTACGTTAGCAACGATCACGGCAAAGGCGAGGGTGGGCTGACCAACCGTGGCACGATTGCGGAATGGATGCCACGGCTTACGGGTTCTCGAAAAGCGAATTACGAATACAAATTTTTAAAGCGCGACGTGGTGTTGACGGCCATCGAGGAAATCAATGAGATCACTGATTTGCGAGTGGAACTGATCGAGCACAAGATCGGGCGCAAGGTGGGCGAGCTGCAATTCCGAGTGTTTCGCAAACATGTGGTTGACTCGATGCAGACCGCGCCTTGTCTGAAAATCGTTCCGACATCGGTTGAGCCCCTTGCCAGCATCAGTGCGGCCGAGGCTGTGCTGCGCATCGTGGCAATCGGCGCACCGGTGCGCACCGCAGAAAGGATTTATCGCAACCATGCAGGTGATCTGCCTTATCTCTTACGGCATCTCGAATACGTCGAAGCGCGTATACGCAGTACGGCCAGTGCGCCGCTGGTCAACAAGGTGGCGTTTCTCCAGAAAGCGCTGGATCATGGATACGGCGATGTTGCCGCCAATGTCGCTGCCGCGCCGGCACCAGGTGTTTCGCTTGACATGCTGGCACCGGCTGGATTGTTGGTAACCTCCATATCGGCACGTACAAAAAATTCAGCCGATTCGATCAAGGCGCAACAGCAGGTTCTGGCGAAACGTGCAGGCGTGTGGGCGCGATTTCAATCGATGGACAACGACGGTGAAAAGAGCGCGCTGGTAAAGGAATTCCTGGAACAGACTGGTGCGACTCTGAAAACCTTCTACAAAAAAAATGGTGTCAACAACATGATCGTCAAAGCATCTTTGACTGATTGGCTGATCACTGAAAAAAAATTCTAGCCGCTCTAAAACTTCGTGTCGGTTCGCTCATAAACCATTGTTATCGCTTTCACTGGAACCTTGTGCAGCCAAATAAATCTTTTTCGGTCTTTGCCCGTCCATTCGACGCACGGTATAAAGCGCTACGCTTTTATGGCGCTTTTTTTCTGTACTTCATGATTCTCTTGGTCGGCTCGATACCGAACGCACGTGCCGAGGCAGGAGAATTCGCTTCGGGTGTTGTGCTGCATGTAGGCGCATACTCAATCATTACTTTCTTGCTGGTCACCGGGTCCAGCCGACGCCGTGGCTGGGCATTGTTCCAGGCATTTTTCCTCGCTGTCGCAATGGGTGCACTAGACGAATACGTACAGAGTTACTTTCCTTATCGTCAGGCGAGTGTGCAGGACTGGCTTGTAGACGCCATCGCTAGCTTGTTCACAACGTTTTTGTTGTGGGGTGGATCACTGTTCGCAGCCAGGCGAGCAAGTGAGATGTGATACACGGCACCAGCTTGCGTCTCCACACATATAACCAGCGCGACGACCCATCGTCTAAGTGCTATTGAGGGCGAAATGCCATGAAACTGTACGAATTCATCAATGCCAATATCGAAGAAATCATCACCGAGTGGGAAACGTTTGCCCATACGCTCACGCCTGCTGCAGAGACCATGTCGGACGGTGCATTAAGAGACCATGCCAAGGAGATCTTGCGCGCCATCGTATTAGATATTGAAACCACACAAAACCCGGTCCAGCAGGCAGAGAAATCCAAGGGCCTGGCGGCTGATGAAGGCGATCCCCACAGTGCGGCATCGGTTCACGGCGCGCTGCGTCAGGCCAGTTCTTTCTCGTTGCTGCAACTGAGCGCTGAATTTCGCGCGTTGCGGGCCACGGTGCTGCGGCTCTGGCTGCCGCGTGTTGACAAAGCATCGATGAATACGGTTGAGGAAATGGTGCGCTTCAATGAAGCCATCGATCAGACGCTAGCCGAGTCGATCGTGACTTATTCTGCCAAAACCGACGAGACGCGTGACTTGTTTCTGGCAGTTCTGGGTCACGACTTGCGTGCGCCATTGTCCACGATGACCCTGGCCGGCGAAATGCTCATGCGGGAAGAAAGCAGACCTGAAAAGATGTCGAAGATCGGCGACAAGGTTCGGCGCAGTGCGCTATTGATGAATAACATGGTTGCCGACCTGCTGGGCTTTACCCGCACGCAACTTGGCAAAGGCATGCCGGTCAATTGCAAACAAAGCAATCTTGCCGATGTGTGCAAGGCCGCGCTCGAAGATGCCAGGGCAACCCACCCATCGATAACGTTCGAGTTCAATACCAGCGGCAATCTGACTGCTTTTTTCGACCCGGTTCGTCTGCATCAATTGCTAACGAATCTGCTGGTCAATGCCGGACAGTACTGCACGCCGAAGCGCCCCGTGGTCCTTGAAGCAACAGGCGGGCAACACGATCTGACCATCACGGTCCTCAACCATGGTGCAGCAGTTTCTGCGGATGCATTGGAGCTGATTTTCAAGCCCCTCGTACAGTTGATGGCCGATGGTGTTGACGACAATCGGCCCAAAACCAGCTTGGGTCTGGGGTTGTTCATTGCACGTGAGATAGCGGTTGCCCATGGCGGAACGATCAACGTAAGCTCGAGCGCAACCGAGGGGACTGTATTTACTGCGCGACTTCCGCGGCGAACTTCAGCGCCGGTTGATACGGGACGAAAATTCGACGTGTGACGAGCCCATGCGAAAATGGGAACACGTGAAAAATCTCTCTGTCAGGCGCTACGGATGGCAGTGCGCCGATCTCGCGAATCGCTCCATCGTTCGCTGGGGCTTTCCGTCAAGTGTGTCATTTTTCCCTCACGGCTGACGCAGTAATCCTTGCATACGACCATCTCTGCCATTTTTGTACCTGGCGTGATACGCGTGTATTCGAACAAAATGCATTGCGCCAGTTCGGCGCCGCTGCAGATATGGCTACCGTGGCCGATCCATGTCGGACCGATGATCCTGCTGCCAGCCTCGACCCTCGTACCTGAGCCGAGATAGACGGGCCCATCGATGACGGTATCGTTCCAGTCGATCTGCACGTTTAGTCCCGCCCAAATACCCGGTTTGATTTCCGTGCCCGGCATGATCATGTGCTCGACTTCGCCTCGCAGCACGCTCTGCGACACGCTCCAGAAATCCTTGACGTTGCCGATGTCGATCCAATTGAATACCCGCGTCTGGGCATAGAACTTAACGCTCTTTTCTATCAACAACGGGAACAGCTCGGAGCCGATGTCAAAGACTGTTCCTGAAGGAATCAGGTTCAGTACTTCAGGTTCGAGTAGGTAGATGCCGGTACTGGCCAGCGTTGATAACGCTTCGTCTGGTTTTGGCTTTTCCTGGAACGACTGAACACGGCCGGTCTCGTCAGCCACGACCATGCCGTATTCCTTGGTTTTTTCTCGCGGTACTTCCTTGGTGATGATACTGGCGGCTGCCCCCTTGCTGCGGTGCTCGGCCAGTGCAGCGGCAATATCCAGGTCGATGATCGCATCGCCGCAGATCACCAGCGTGGTCTCGTCGAAAAAGCCGCCGAATTCGTGAATTTTTTTCATGCCGCCGGCGGAGCCGATTGGTTCAGGATGCAGTTCGCCGTCCTCGGTCATGTAACCTTCGAACGAGTACCCGATTTCTGCACCAAAGCGATGGCCATCCCCAAAATATTCTTCAATTTTTCGATGGAGATAGCTCACGTTGACCATGATTTCCGTCACGCCACAACTCACAAGATGCTCGACGAGATATTCCATGACAGGTTTGCCGAGTATCGGGATCATCGGCTTCGGCAGTTCATAGGTCAAAGGTTGTACACGGGTACCTTTTCCTGCGGCAAGAATCATTGCTTTCATGTTTTGGGCGAGTAGCTAAAAAAGTGTTAAAAAATTATCAATCATGCAAGTGTACGGGGTGTTTGTCATCTCGTACAGTCAACGTGATTCATCTTCGGGCATAACCCTGCCAGCGTCGATGCGGTAGCCCACAGTTACTTGTAGACAAATACTGCAGACACTACGCGAAGGTTTGGCAGTCGATTGACGCCGGCCGTGGTCGTTGGTGAAACGATCGGCATGCCTGTGCGATCTTCCCCACGCTCGATACTGCAGTGTGCTGGCTAATCTGTACGCTTACCGGTGGGCGTCATTGCTACGACACTGGCTCTGACGGTGGCGGCATGCGCGCAGCAGCCATGTACTCGCTCATCGGCAACTGCAAGCTCAATGGCATCGATCCGCAGGCTTATCTGAAACATGTGCTCACCAATATCGGCGACCATCCGGCCAATCGTGTCCATGAGTTCCTGCCTTGAAACATCCCGAAACTGCACTGACTGCCTTGATCGCAGCATGACTTCTGTTGCCGTGTCTACCACGGTGCTGCCGACTCGCTTACGTCAATACCCTGGCACTCAAAACCTCAACTTGGGAAACAAGCGTTTCGACTCTGGCAACAAGCGCTAGGATCAACCTGTCCTTCTCACCATGTGTGAGCGTCGACAGGTCGGGCAGAGGTAAGTGAAACGTCATGCAGCTTTCGGTGGCCTTGCTCTTGAAAGGTTGCAGGTATTAATACAATATGGCTGAATAGACACATTGAAAGTTCTTTGGAGAATTGCATGCGCAAGGTACTCAATATTATCGGCACGCTGCTCGTGTTTTTGGGCACTGTCTGGTTTTTGCAAGGCATCGGTATCTTGCCCGGCAGCTTCATGACCGGGCAAGTGCAATGGGCAATCTATGGCGGTGTCGCAGTTGCCGTCGGGCTGATACTGTTGGTCGCAGCCCGGCGCACGGGCAATGAACCGAAGCCGCCTACTGGGCCTTGAAGCGACGGATCGGCTTAATACAGGGTTCTGCAGCGAATCGTCGCCGGTACGGTACACAACTGTGCAAGCGCCGATTCACTGGCGGCTTGGTCGATATCGATCACCACATAACCGACATCTTCATTGGTGCTCAGATACTGCGCCGAAATATTGATGCCCGATGCCGACAGACGTTCGTTGACCTGGGCTAGCACACCCGGAACGTTGTGATGAATGTGCAATAACCGTTTGCGGCCGGTATGCTCGGGCAATGCGACTTCCGGAAAATTGACGGCCGATGTCGTCGAGCCATTATTGCTGTAACGAATTAATTTGGCGGCAACTTCCCGGCCGATATTGACTTGAGCCTCAGCAGTCGAACCACCAATATGAGGTGTCAGCAACACGTTGTCGAAGCAAATCAGTGGCGAGGTAAAGAGGGAGTCGTTACCCTGCGGCTCGACTGGGAATACGTCGATGGCTGCGCCATGCAAATGCCGTTTTTCAAGTGCCGCGGCCAAGGCATCGATGTCGACCACCGTGCCGCGCGAAGCATTGATCAGATGACTGCCTGGCTTCATCGCTGCAAGCTGCGCGGGACCGATCAGGTTCTTTGTTTCCGGCGTTTCTGGAACATGCAGGCTGACGACATCGGCTTCTGCAAGCAATGCATGCAGATTATCCATTTCGCGGGCGTTGCCGAGCGGCAGACGGGCTTCGATATCTCGAAAGATCACTCGCATGCCGAGCTGCTCTGCTAAAACGCCGATCTGGGTACCGATATGACCGTATCCGACAATGCCCAATGTCTTGCCGCGCACCTCATACGAGTTCGCAGCACTTTTCATCCAGCCGCCACGATGCAAAATAGCGTTTTTTTCAGGGATGCCGCGCATGAGCATGATGATCTGAGCCAGCACCAGTTCGGCCACGCTTCGGGTATTCGAAAACGGTGCGTTGAAAACCGGTACCCCCAGGGTCATTGCAGCACGCAAGTCGACTTGATTGGTGCCGATACAGAAGCAGCCGACGGCCGCTAGTTTGGAAGCGTGCTGTAACACTTCGGCAGTGAGCATGGTACGCGAGCGGATACCGATAAAATGCGCGTCAGCGATTGCATCCAGAAGCGCTGCGCCAGTGAGCGCTTTTGATTCGGTCACGATCTGCGTGTAGCCATCACGCTGCAAAACCTCGATTGCCGAAGGGTGGATGCCTTCCAGCAATACGGCTTTCAGTGCATTTTTTGGTATGGCAGTATTACTGAGGAACATGGTCATAGGAAGATTACGTTGAAATTATAACGGTGAGCGAAGTAAATTCTGACGAGACAACAAAGATAAAAAGGGCCCGACGCCAAAAGCGTGGGCCCTGCTTTATGCTAACAGAAAGCGCAGTTATAGGCGGTCAGCGGCGTCTTTGACCACTTCCTTGGCATCGCCGACTGTTTTCTCGGCCTTGCCTTCCACCTGTTTCGCCAGGCCTTTTGCCTGCTGATCCTTGCTATCAATTGCCTGACCAAACGTTTCCTGCGCCTTGCCAGCAATATCCTTGGCAACGCCTTTGACTTGGGTGTCATTCATGGTACGGCTCCTGTTCAGTTATTCGAAAAACGAATCTGCAAACGCCTCGGTTAAAGCTTGCTAATTGCAGTGCCACATGTCGAAGAATGCAACCGGCCGCTGGAATTTTCTGTACGGTGCTCCACATAGGCGACGGTTGTCGGTCGGTGCGCTTTAAAGTGCCTCAAGCGTGCAACTGTATGTTCTACGTGATGATTTGTAGATTAGGCAGCGCTGCCTGCAGCGTATTTTTGCCGGCGTTGGTAATAAGCCGGCAGTTCTGTATCCAAAGCCGCTCAAGATTTACCATCTCCACCAAGCGGACGATACCGGCATCGGACAATGTGCGGCAATTGGAAAGTGTTAGTTCCTGCAATGTGTTCGCCAGTGGGATGAGGTGTTGCAGATCATCGTTGTGCAATACTCTCGGCACATGAATTCGAACCTTTTTGAGTGCCGGAAGACTCATCAGGTTTGCCAAGGCCTCGCCGCCTACCACCGCGTCGTCGATCAGATCGATCGACGAAGTGTTTTTGAACGCAGTGACCGCCTGTGATATCCGGTTCTCGTCCAGTCTGACGTTCGACACAGTCGCGCTCGCCATCCTGCACAACTCTTTGCTGACTTGTCTTAACAACTTGATTTCTTCCAGGCCACACTTCCGGACGACCATTTCATGCACATCGGGTGCTAAATCCTGGAAAGTGGTCGGTGCTGGTGCTGGTACTGGCGCCGGTGCTGCATGCGAAGGCCCCGCTGCTTCGCCCTGTTGTTCTGTCTGCTCGGCTTGCCGATGAGTCGCTATCCGTTTCCGTAACGCCGCCGTCTGGGATCGTATCACCGGACGGGAGTCAGAGGACTGGCCTCGACGATCGGTGCTTGAGCTCGCTTGATCCGAGGATGTGGTGGTGCTGTGTGCCCGCACACTTCCAGTATTGTTCGGGGAAATATTCATTGGCGATGCTTTCTCAAAAGAGTTGTTTGAAAAGTGCAAATGACGATCAAAATCCCAGACGAGCGGAAGAGTGGTGCCGTCACGAAGTTTGACTTTTGAAATGCGAATTATGTTGTCTAAATCATATCACATTTTAAAGATATCGACAATGTCTATCGGTGCGCATCTATTGGAAAATATCTGAATACGCGCCTTCACAGTTACAGAACGCGATGTCCATGCATTGGTAAAATGACGCAACTGACTTTACATTGGCTTTGATGTCTTCCTTCGTTACCGCCGTATTCGCTTCTTTGCTCGAATTACTGGGCGCGCCAGCCACACCCACAACGCCGCAGGGCAGCCATTTCGCTGGAAATGCGGCACCGATTGTCATCAATCAAAACCTGGATCGAAAGACCAGACAGCTCGACTTCGAGGAATTTGCGGTGTTGCATAGCGGTGTTTCGCGCACCCCGATATGGAGCGCGGAGCATCTGACGGTGAAGCGTCTGGAGGCTGCTCACGAGATCAAACGCAAGAACACTTTTCACGCCCAGCAAAGCTTGCCTGCCGACGAACGTGCCGAACTCAGCGATTACGTGCGCTCGGGCTACGATCGCGGTCATTTGAGCCCGGCCGGCGACATGTCGACGATCAGTGGCCAACACGAATCGTTTTCACTGGCAAATATCATTCCGCAACATCCGAAAAACAACCAGATACTCTGGCAAGGCATTGAAGATGCCACCAGGAATACTGTGATGCGGGAGGGGGAGGTGTATGTCGTGACCGGGCCATTGTTTGAAGGCGAGGCTTTGCAACGCTTGAATGGGCGGGTTCTGGTGCCCACAGCGGTGTTCAAAGCGATTTATAATCCGGCACAGGGCCAGGCTGGCGCCTATGTTGCGGCCAACGCGCCGGGTTTGTCTTACCAAACGTTGTCGATTTCCGAATTACAGGCTCGTAGCGGCATTGATGTATTTCCGGCACTGTCCGAGGAAATCAAATCACGAAAAATGCGCCTGCCCGTACCGACACCCTACAATAGTCGTGGTCGAAATACGCCTATCGAAACAGACTTCCTGCCCAATTAAATCCGATGCCACCAAAATTGCCGATGCCGATGCCGCTGACTTTACTCATGACACCATTCGCCAACGAGACCGAAGCGCTGGATATTGGCGGGTTGACTATCGAAAATCGCCTGGATCAGGTCACGGTCTACGGCGCGCTGTCTTTGACGAAAGACGCGAAGGGACTGGCTTACGCACGCGGGCTTAAACAGTTACTGGAGCGCGTGGTAGCGGTGCTGGAGGCAGAGAGGAATTTGCCGGAGAGCGTGCTGCTGGTGCCAGCCGAATCGGTGAAAAACCCCTTCGGCTAGCCAGTGTCGATGCGACAGTAAATTACCTTGTCACGCCGCTTCGAGGCGGGCGGTCATGGTGATGTTGGTATTAAGCAGTTTCGAAATCGGGCAGCCGGCTTTTGCCTTATTGGCCAGTTCATCGAACTGCGCTTGATCGATGCCGGGAATGCGGGCAACAACGTCGAGGTGGCTGGATGTAACAGCAAAGCCATCGCCAACTTTTTCAAGCGTAATGGCAGCATGCGTATCGATCTGGTCTGGCTTCAGGCCGGCTTCTGTCAACATCAGGGAAAAAGCCATCGAGAAGCAGCCGGCATGCGCAGCGCCGATCAGTTCTTCCGGGTTGGTGCCCGGGCCACCCTCGAAACGGGCTTTAAAGCCATACGGTGCTTCCTTCAGAACGCCGGTCTCGGTTGAAATGGTGCCGCCGCCGTCCTTGATGCCGCCTTTCCATACTGCCGACGCTTTTTTGATGATTTGCATGATATCTCCTGGTGAGTAATCGAATGAAGTTGGTTAAAAATGCCGCACCGCTGAAATGCCGTGGCGCGATATGTTACAGATGTAGCAACATGCACTTTCTAATGATAGCGGCAAATGGAAGCGTTTGCCCGAGGCGGAAAACGGTCACGCAAATCCAGCTGTTAAGTGGTCTTCCACGCATAACCAAAAATCCCGCAAATGCTATTGTTGCGCGGCTTTTCATACGTCCACGGCGGCTGGTTTCAGCAGTGCCAAACCAAGGGTAAACTTGATTTTCTTCACACAACATCGTCCGAAATTGTTGCCACATCATGTTGCAATCATGATGGCTGGCTGCCTGGCGTTTTTCGCTACACCGGTCCAGGCCGCCTACAAGACTGTGATCGATGCGCCAAAACCGGTGAAGGCGCTGTTGACGAATTTTCTGGATTTGTCACGGTACCAAAAGCGCGACGACCTTACGCCGGAGCAGCTCGATTTCATGATCGCCACGGCAGCCGAGCAGGTGTCGCGTCTGGTGGCGACGGAAGGCTATTTTTCGCCTAAAACCACGATCAAGGTGGAGAAGGAGCCTGCAACAACCGTTGTGCGGGTGAGCGTGGAGCCTGGGCCGCGTACGGTGGTTTCCTCGGTAAAGCTCGATGTGCAAGGCGTGGCGACAGCCGAATCGCCGCGCCAGGTGGAGCGGTTGCGCCGCAACTGGCCGCTTACGGAGGGCGCACCTTTTCGCCAGGATGATTGGGCCGAAGCCAAGCAAGGTAGTCTGAACATTCTTGCGCAACGCCGGTATCCGGCAGCACGCCTGGCCGATTCCCAGGCACGGGTCGATGCCGATACCCAGAAAGCCGATCTCAGTGCCGCCTTTGAGAGCGGCCCGCTGTTCACGCTAGGCGAGGTGGCGATCAGCGGCGCTCGTCGTTATCCGGAAAATATCGTGCGCAATGTCAACCCCTTGCAACCAGGGGAAGAATTCAGCGTCGACCGGTTGCTGGAATTTCAGCGACAGGTGCTGCGCACGCCGTATTACAGCAATGTGGTCATCGACATCGACCGCGATCCGAAAAACGCCGTGCGCGCGCCAGTGAATGTCGAGTTGACAGAATTTCCGACACAACGCATTCGTGGCGGCGTCGGCTACACGACCGACACGGGCGCCCACGTCGAAGGCTTGTATTCGCATACCGACATCTTTGGCAAGGCCTATGTACTTGATACGCAGTTGCGCCTGGAGCAGCGCCGTCAGTACGGCACTGTCACGTTGTCGAAGCCGCCGGACACTTCTGGCTTTGTCGATAGCGTACATGTGTCGACCGACCGGACCACGCTTTCGGGCGTCGACCTGCGCAGCCGGCGGCTCGGCATTCGACGTGCCCGCGATACCGACCGCAACGACATCGCCTATACGCTCGAGTACTACCGTGATCAGCTGAGTCAGATCGATGGTGCCACGCTGCCCGCCGATACCGTGGTGCAGCCAGGCTCGCATCAGGCCCTGGTGGCAGGAATCGAGCGTACCGCCAGGCGGGTCGACAATCTGATTTTCCCGCGACGCGGCTATGTCTTGTCCGGGCAGGCCGGTGTTGCTGTCAAGGGAGTATTGACCGATCAGACATTTTTCCGCCTTTATGGTCGCGCCATCAAGTATTTGCCGGTCGGTCGCCGTGACCTGGTGAAACTTCGGGCCGAGGCCGGCGCGGTGCTGTCGAAAACCGGGAATGATTCAATTCCCGCGTCGCTACTGTTTCGTGCCGGTGGTACCGATTCGGTACGAGGGTACGGCTATCAATCGATTGGCAACGAACGTAATGGCATCGTCTATCCGACGCGCTACATTGCAACCGGCAGCGCCGAATACCAGCATTGGCTGTCCGAGCAATGGGGTGGGGCGGTGTTTTATGACATCGGCACCGCCGCCGACAACTGGCGTGAAAAATCATTGTTTCATGCTGTCGGCACTGGAGTGCGGTATCGCACTCCAGTGGGTCGGGTGAGTGCCGATCTGGCGTATGGCATTCAGAACAAGAAACTTCGGCCTCATCTTTCACTGGGCGTGGCATTCTGATGGTTGATATGAACGAGGCACCGCAAGTACCGCAAGCACCGAAAGCACCGCAAACATCCCAAAAGTCGCCGGTCGCATCCAAGCCGCCGGGTAAACGCCCACGGCGCTGGTTGCTCTGGAGTAGCGCGTCCCTGGCAGTGGTCGTGGTGGTCGTTGCTGCGGCAGCGGTGATCGTTGTCCAGACCGAATCGGGCTCGCGCCTGGTGTGGAATACGGCGACACGGTTGTTGCCCGGTCAGCTGGGCGGCGAAGTCCTCGGTGGCACATTGCGCAACGGCTTATCGCTGCGTAATGTCGAATACCGCAGCGCCGGTCAAGTCATCAAGATCGACAAGGTGCAGGGCGCCTGGAACATCTACCGGGCGCCGCTGACGTTCGATATCGATTTCCTGCGCCTGGGCACAGTCGATGTCACGCTCCTGCCAACCCCGGCAACGCCGCACGTCATGCCGGCCGAGATCAAGTTGCCACTGGCGATCAACCTGCAATCTGCAACCGTCGAAAAGGTGGTCTTGCATCAGGACACGACCAATACGCAGTACAGCGACATCCGGCTGGAGGCCACTTCGGACGGCACTCAGCACCGATTGACTTTGTCCAAGGCCGTGACGCCTTACGGAAACGCTTCGGCGACCGTACGCTTGAATGGCGTACAGCCGTTTGCGCTTAGCGGCACAGCCGATCTGGATGGCGCGCGCAACGACAAACGATACCGTCTGGCAGCACGCCTGTCCGGCTCGCTGGCATTGATGGGCATTCATCTCGACGTCAACGATGACAACCTCAACGGTACTGCCGTTATCAATGCCATGCCGTTTGGCGCAGTGCCATTGCGCGACGCCACGGTACTCGTGCGTCATCTGAATCCACAAACGTTCAACCCGGAATGGCCGCGTGCCGATCTGGATATCCGCGCCAAGCTGGCGCCGACCGGTAAGGCAGTCACAGATCTGGCACAAATGACCGTGGCCGGGCAGGTATCGATCGTCAATGCAATTCCGGGTGCGATCGACAAAATGCTGTTGCCACTGGTATCGATGACTGCCGGCGTCACCCTAGACGCAAAACGCCAGCAGCTGTCGGCGCTCAAAATCGTACTGCCGGGTGCCGCGACGCTGGAGGGCAATGGTGAATTACAAGGCCAGGCCGGCAGCCTCAACGTCGCTACGAAGGGATTGAATCTGCAGGCGCTACACACAGCCATGCAACCGACTGCACTGGCCGGTCCGCTGACAGCCCGATTGGCTGGCGAGACGCAATACGTGGAACTCGATTTATCGGACGCCAAGATCGCCGCCAAGGCGCAGGCCGAGATCGGACCGAAACAGATCATCCTGCAATCGGCAAGGCTGCGCGCCGGCGCTGCCGAGTTGGTGGTCAATGCCACGCTCGCGCGGGATGAAAAGGCAGCCTACAAGGTTGCCGGCAAGCTGACAAATTTCAACCCGGCGCTATTCGTGGCGATGATGCCTGCCAAGACAGAGAGCAAGGCTGGCAAAACCGGCAAAGCAATGCCGCCAAAGGTGAATCCAAATTTTGCGGCGCGCATCAACACGACCTTCGATGCGCAAGGGTTGTTGCGCCCGGATCTGACGGCCGACATCGGCTTCAAGATTTTTGACAGCATGTACGACAATTTGCCAATGACTGGCAGCGGTAGCCTTCGGGTTGCCGGCACCCGACTTTTGCCGAGCGACGTACTGTTGTCGATTGCCGGCAACGCATTGCGGTTACAGGGAAGCTTCGGCACGCCCGTTGATAAATTGAACATCGACTTGAATGCGCCAGCCCTGGATCGCCTCGGGTTCGGATTGTCGGGGCTGGCCATTGTCAAGGGTACGCTGGGTGGCACCGTGACCCGTCCGGTGGTCGACGCCACGTACCGTGCGCAGCGCCTCCGATTTGGCGACCATCAGCTCGATGCCTTGTCTGGCCGGGCGCAGACGCAGGGGGTACCCGGCCAGACGCCGGATGCGCGCGTGGCGGTAACTGTCGACGCCAAGGGCCTGCGCAGTGGCGATATCGCTTTGGCGACGTTCAACGGCAATCTCGACGGCACCTATGCACGGCATACCTTGAAAGTGAAATCGTCAGGCCGATTGCGTGGCAAGCCGCTCGATGTTCGCATGGCCGCACAAGGCACGCTGACTGAAAAGCCGGACGGCCTGGGCTGGGTCGGCACACTTCAGACTTTGGAAAACAACGGCTTGCCACGCATTCGCATGGCAAGGCCATTGCCGGTAAGCGTTGCGCCGGGTAGGATCGAGTTGGGAGGTACGCGCCTGACTGTGGCGCAGGCGGTGATCGACCTAAAAAATTTCCAGTTCGGTGATAACGCAATTCGTACCGAAGGCAGCATCACCGGTGTCGACATTGGTGAAATGCTGGCATTGCGTCAGCATTTCACCGGTGAAGCCCCGCCGGTCGCCACTGATCTGGTGATCGATGGTGACTGGAACGTAGCGCTGGCCAAAACCGCTACCGGCGTGGTGCGGCTCAATCGCCGTCGCGGTGACGTGCGCACCGGCGATACGGCGCTCGGTCTGAGCGCGTTATCCCTGCGCGCCGATCTGCAGGGCACCGATATAAAAATCGATTCAAAAATCGTCGGCGTTCGTATCGGCACTATCGGCGCGCAAAGCAAGATAGGCTTGCAGCGGGTCGACGGCGCCTTGACCGTGACGCCGCAATCGCCGGTGTCCGGCAGAGTCACGGCAGCCCTGCCTCGCCTGCAATCACTGGGCGTGCTGGCCGGACCAGGTATTGCCTTGAGCGGCAGCGCCGGTGCCAATCTGGCAATCAATGGGGTGTTGGCCAATCCGAAGCTTTCCGGCACCATCACTGGCGATGCAATGGCCCTGACGCTCTACGACCAGGGTGTGCGTCTGAAGGATGGTATTGCCCGTATCGATGTCGACAACAATATCCTGGTGTTGCGACAGATGCAGTTCCGAGGCGGTGACGGCACATTGACGGCGACCGGGCGAATTGCCCTGGACCGCGCCAATCCGGGGTTGAGTGCCACCGTCGTGGCGGACCGTCTGCAGTTGCTTGCCAGCCCGTCCGGACAACTCACTGTCTCCGGTCAGGTGAAGGCGGCGAACGTCGATGCGCGTTTGCTGGTCAGCGGGAAATTCACGGTCGACAACGCGGTGTTCAGCCTGCCTGAAAAAACCGCGCCTGAACTCGATGGCGACGTCGTTGTCATTCGTGGTGGCAAGGCACCGCCTGTGGCGCAACGTCAGCCGGACGGTCCGTCCGCAGACCCCACGGCATCGTTTACGCCGGATGTCGATGTCGAACTTGACCTCGGCAACCGCTTCTACTTCAAAGGCTCGGGCGCGGACCTGCGGTTGGCGGGTGTCTTGAAGGTGCGCAGCGCGCCGCGTACGTCACCGCAGGCCTTCGGCACCATCCGGGTCGTGGAGGGCACTTACGAAGCGTTCGGCACCAAGCTGGCCATCGAGCGTGGCATCATCAATTTCCAGGGGCCGCTGCGTAATCCGAACATCAACCTGCTGGCGATGCGCCGGCAACCGGACGTTTCTGCCGGGGTGCAGGTGACGGGTGACGCCCAGCGCCCGCGGGTGGAGCTGGTGTCGGAGCCATCGCTGTCGCAGGAAGAAAAACTGTCGTGGCTGGTGTTCGGCCATGGCAGTAGCAGCGGCAGTGGTGCCGGTGGCTCGGCGCAGGCGCAAAATGCTGTGAAAGGTGCGGCGTTCGGCTTGCTCAACAGCTTTGGTGGCAAGAACGTTGCCAAGTCTCTCGGGCTGGATGCATTGGCGATTGGCTCCAGCGAATATGGCTTGAGCGGTGGTCAGGTGGTCAATCTCGGCAAGAAAATTTCCGACAAGATCACCATCGGCTACGAGCAGAGCCTGGCGAGTGCAGGCAGTGTACTCAAGCTTACCTATACGCTGACCCAGTACTGGTCGTTGGTAGTGCGCGGCGGTACGGTAACTGGTCTGGATGTGTTTTATAACAAACGCTTCGATTCCATCAAAGACGTGGCCGCCGCCGCGTTGGACCCCAAGAAGCAGTGAAGTCGCTAGCACCTGCAACGCCTGCGCGTGTTTTAGTGGCTTCGAAAGTGGACGGCATAGGCAACGGCAATTTTGCTCATAACCACAATCTATTAGATTTTTATTTTCAAGAGCTTTAATCTATGCATCCTCATATATTTTTTGCTAAGGAAATTCGCTCATGTCTCTGATTAATACTGAAGTCATTCCGTTCAAAGCATCCGCTTTTCAAAACGGTAAATTTATTACTGTCAGTAACGAAGATTTGAAAGGCAAGTGGTCGGTGTTCGTATTTTTTCCGGCAGCCTTTACATTCGTATGCCCGACCGAACTCGGCGATCTGGCCGATCGTTACGACGAATTCAAAAAGCTCGGTGTGGAAATCTACGGCATCTCGACCGATACCCATTTCACCCACAAGGCCTGGCACGCATCGTCCGAAGCCATCAGCAAGGTGACCTACCCACTTGTTGGCGATCCGGGGCATGTGCTATCGCGGGCGTTCGACGTGTTGATTGAAGAGGGCGATGACGCCGGTCTTGCACTGCGCGGTACATTTGTAATTGATCCTGCAGGCAAGATCAAGACAATCGAAGTACATCCGGACGGTATTGGCCGGGACGCAGGTGAGTTGATGCGTCGCGTCAAGGCAGCGCAATACATTGCTGCGCATCCTGGTGAAGTGTGCCCGGCCAAGTGGAATGAAGGCGCCGAGACGCTCAAACCGTCTTTTGATCTGGTTGGAAAAATCTAAGGTTCAACCAATCCAAGGTTCAACCAATCCAAGGTTCAACCATTGCCCAACCATGGTGGCACGAGGCTAATATTCATACGACGCAAGTCATGGGCGTTCAAGTAAAGTAATCGAAGAGTCGTACAAAAGCCGGTCATTCTTATCTGAGAATGACCGGCTTTTACCTTGAACCGCCGATTTTCAGCGTTGATTGAGCTTGCTTTTAACCTTACGCCAGCGTCTTGGCTTCCGGACGGTTGAGCAATGCTGTCAAATCGCCGTCGACAATTTTGCCATCGCCAAAACCGCCTGTGCCATGATGGCTTGCAACCTGGTTTGCCGTATCGAGTCGTGCTCTGAACGCCGGATTATCCAGCACATATTTTGCCGCCTCGCGCTGCTTCGGGGTTGCCTTGGCATCGCTTGCCATCGTCATCAACGACTGCTCGTTGAAGCTAAATGATTTAACTGAGGCACTTTTGCTCTCCTGCAGCGTACGAACGACGTCGATTTCCATTTTCGATAGCGGCATCTGGTTCATGCGCGTGGCAATGTCTTCGCGGGCGACCAAGCCGTCGACTTTATCGATGCGTGAGTTGCCGGTATTTTTTCCCCAGGCATTATCAACAGCATTGAACTTGTCGGGGTGGGCCAGGAAATAGAGTGCAGCCTGCTGCGCTTTTTCTTTAGCTTTCGGCGAAGCTTCGGTCTCGCCGAACTTGGTTGGAGGGAAAATACCATGGGCTGCAGCCTGGAGGTCGGCCTTGCTGATCAGATTTTTGCCACCGGCAATAAGATCGAAGCTTTGACCAAAATTATTCAGCGCGGCTTTCTGCTCGGCGATTTGTGCCGGGGTTTCGTTCCGTACCGGTTTTTTGGCTTCCGGGCGACTCAGCAATGCTTTGAGATCGCTTTCAGCGATTACGCCGTCGCCGAAGCCACTGGTGCCCCGGTGGCTGGCAACCTGGTTTGCCGTATCGAGTCGTGCCCTGAACGCCGGGTTATCCAGCACATATTGCGCAGCCTCGCGCTGCTTCGGGGTCGCCTTGGCATCGTTTGCCATTGCCATCAACGATTGCTCGTTGAAGCTGAATGGTTTGACTGAGGCACTTTTGCTTTCCTGCAGCGTGCGAACGACATCAATCTCCGTTTTCGATAGCGGCATCTTGTTCATGTACGTGGCGATGTCGTCGCGCGAGATCAAGCCGTCGATTTTATCGATACGTGAGTTGCCAATATTTTTGCCCAAGGCAACATCAACAGCATTCAGCTTGTCGGGATGAGCAAGGAAATACAGTGCGGCCTGTTGTGCTTTTTCCTTAGCCAAAGGTAGAGCCTCGGTCGCGCCGAACTTGGTTGGAGGAAACTTGCCATCGGCTGCGGCCTGAAGGTCGGCCTTGCTGATCAGATTCTTGCCACCGGCAATAAGACCGAAACTCTGACCCAGATTATTCAGCGCGGCTTTCTGCTCGGCGATTTGTGCGGGAGTCTCGTGCTGTACCGGGCTTCTTGACTCGGATTTCTTCTCGGCAATTTCGCCAGGGAGGTCCGGGGTTTTTTGGCCAACAGCCTTGGGCGTCGTTTTTTGATCACTGGCCGTATAGCCAGCGAGAAATTTATGGAGCGCCGCAGCAATGTCATCTTTCCATGAATCCGGGTTTTCGCACACTACGGGTTTTGAACCATGCTCACAGCCCGGAGAAACAGCGACCCCCCAAGTAGCCGAAGCGGTCTGAGTACTGAAGGTACCTGCAGGACTGGATGAAGTTTGGGCTACCATGGCGGACTTTCAAAGGTTAGTACAACAGGAAATTTGACTGGAAACGTTGATGGGTGATGTAAAGATTTTGCCACATCGTAGTTTCGCTCTGGAACTAAGAATATCCGAGCGCGCTGTGCTGATAAATCGTTACCCGAAGCACTAATCAGATTTACGCATTGTCGATACTTTTTGAGTTAACGCATTTGTAGCCCGGCCATCCCGATGCCCGACATATTGAAAGTGCGCTGAGTCGCCAGAAAATGGCGTTGCACTCGTCGGCTACTCCCCGAACGCCTGTATAGCCAGCGTTGATGTTATGAATAGATATTTGCAATTAGATTTATATATCTAAGAGATTTAAGCTATCGTTCAGTCTGGATTGCCTGTTAATGAGTCAGACAGCCATGAAGCTTGCCACAGTCTCCACCTCGATCCCGGCGGCCGCATATTTTGAGTTTAAAGAAAGGTCACCATGCTTGACACCAGCGCCAAAGCACAACTGAAAAATTATCTCGAACGGGCCACGCAACCGATCGATATCGTCGCATCACTCGACGACAGCAAAGGCTCGGCCGACATGCAAGCCCTGCTGCGCGATATCGCCGAGAGTTCTTCCCTAATTACCGTCACCGAGACGCGAGATCAGGATTATTACCGCAAGCCTTCTTTTGCCGTGAACCGTCCTGGTGAAAACCACGGGCCGCGTTTCGCAGGTTTGCCCATGGGCCATGAATTTACCTCCCTGATTCTGGCTCTGCTGCAGGTAGGCGGTTATCCGCCGAAGGTCGATGCGCCGACACTGGAGCAGATTCGCGCGCTGGATGGCGATTTCGAATTCGAGATTTATGTCTCGCTGACTTGCCACAGCTGTCCGGACGTGGTGCAGGCGCTGAATCTCATGGCGGTGCAGAACCCACGCATTCGCAACACCATGATCGATGGCGCGATGTTCCAGGACGAGGTGAAAGAGCGTCAGATCATGGCGGTGCCCACCGTCTACCTGAACGGTACCGAGTTCAGCCAGGGTCGCATGAGTCTGGAGGAAATTCTTGCAAAAATCGATACCAGTGGTGTTGAACGTGAGGCGCGCAAGATCGACGCCAAGGCGCCGTTTGACATGTTGATCGTCGGTGGCGGTCCAGCTGGTGCTGCCGCTGCGGTGTATGCCGCCCGCAAGGGAATTCGTACCGGCGTCGCTTCGGAGCGCTTCGGCGGTCAAGTGCTCGACACCCTGGGTATCGAGAATTTCATTTCACAAAAGGAGACGGAAGGGCCGAAACTGGCGTTTGCGCTGGAAGAGCATGTACGCAGCTACGACGTCGACATCATGAATTTGCAGCGTGCCAGCAAGCTGGTGCCAAATGTCGGCGAGGAGGGCCTGATCGAGATTCACCTCGAGAGTGGTGCAACGCTACGCAGCAAGTCGGTGGTCATCAGCACTGGAGCGCGCTGGCGCAATATCAACGTGCCGGGCGAGAAGCAATTCAAGAACAAGGGCGTGGCGTATTGCCCGCACTGCGACGGGCCGCTGTTCAAGGGCAAGCGGGTGGCAGTCATCGGCGGCGGCAATTCCGGCGTGGAAGCGGCAATCGATCTGGCTGGGCTGGTGGCGCACGTGACGCTGGTGGAATACGACACCAAGTTGCGGGCGGACGCGATTCTGCAACGCAAGCTGGCAAGCCTGAAGAATGTCACGATCGTGACCGATGCGCGTACTACCGAGATCACCGGTGACCAGACTGTCAATGGTCTGGTGTATGAAGATCGAACGACGCAGCAGCTGCACAAGGTCGAGCTCGAAGGCGTCTTTATCCAGATCGGCTTAATACCGAATACCGACTGGTTGAAAGGTGTGGTTGAATTGTCAAAGCATGGCGAGATCATTGTCGACGATCGTGGTCAGACCTCGGTGCCGGGTGTCTTCGCCGCAGGTGACGCCACGACCGTCCCATTCAAGCAAATCATTATCGCTGCCGGCGATGGTGCCAAGGCTGCGTTGGGCGCGTTCGATCACCTGATCCGCAGCACCGTGTCTGCTTGAGGCGAATCGATCACGTGGACATGAACGCGACCACGTGATCGACGTCCAGGCGGATACCGATGTGCTCGCCGATGGCATGGTTATGATGGCTGGGCACCAGGGACAGTACCCGCGCGCCGCTATTCAGGCGCAGCGTGTAAAGGAATTCGGCGCCACGGAAAGCCTTGGCAACGACTTCCGCCTTCAATTCGCTGGCGTCGTCATGGACCACATCGTCCGGTCGCAGCAGCACGCTGACGTGATGACCGCATTCCTTGGCGGTATGTTCGGCGTTGCCGCCGGTAAGCATGGCACTGGGCAACGTACCGAGTTCAATCTCGATGCCGCTGGAGCTTTTGACTTCACCGGGTAGAAACACACCCTGACCGACAAAATCAGCGACGAAGCGATTGGTCGGCCGGTGGTAAAGGTTGTAAGCGGTATCCCATTGCTGAATACGCCCGTCGTTCATGATGCCGATCTCGTCGGCGATGGTAAAGGCTTCGTGTTGGTCGTGAGTCACCAGCACGGCGGTCGTGCCTTCCAGTTTCAGGATGGCGCGCACTTCCAGCGCGAGTCGCTCGCGAAGATCGACATCGAGGTTGGAAAAAGGCTCGTCGAGTAATAGTAGTCGCGGACGTGGTGCCAGCGCCCGGGCGAGTGCAACACGTTGCTGCTGGCCGCCGGAAAGTTCATGGGGAAATTTTTTTCCAGCACCGGCAAGGCCCACCATCTCCAGCAATGTGCCTACCCGCTGGTTGCGTGCCTTTTCGCTCATGGCGCGCAGGCCAAAGGCGATATTGGCCGCAACGTCGAGATGGGGGAACAGGGCGTAATCCTGGAATACCATGCCGACGCGCCGCTGCTCCGCCGGCAAATGAACCTTCTGACTGCTGACAACCTGCTCTTCAATCCGAATTGTGCCGCCACCGACGTGTTCAAAGCCGGCGATACAGCGCAGCACCGTGGTCTTGCCACAACCCGAAGGACCAAGCAGACAACCGATAGCCCCGGCTTCGAGCCGGAACGACATGCCGTCGACCACCTTTTGCCGGCCGTGTGCGTAAGAAATATCGTTGATTTCAAGTAATGCCATGACGGATTTGTAATGAGTGCAATGTTGTTGGCGTGAGCAATTATAATTCTCATTCTCATTTAACTTTTTCAAGGATTGCATTGCACCCACTCACGTCTGCGCAAAAGCCTGTGGCGCCAAGCACTTCGCGCGCACCTGGATTGCCAATGCTGGCCTGGCTGACCATTGTGATCGCGGCGTTACTGGCCCTGCCTATTCTGAGCGTGGCAGCTAATTTTCTGGTCAGTGGCGGTAGCGATACCTGGAAACATCTGGCTTCCACCGTGCTGCCGTCTTACATGCTCAATACGGCGATCCTGTGCGTCGGCGTCTCCATGGGGGTGATCCTGGTGGGTGTATCAACCGCCTGGCTGGTGAGCGTGCACGAATTCCCCGGACGTCGTGTTTTTGAATGGGCGCTGGTGCTACCTCTGGCGGTGCCGGCCTATGTCATGGCATATACGTATACCGATCTGTTGCAATTCGTCGGACCGGTGCAGACTTGGCTGCGCGTAACCATGGATGTGAGGGCAGGTCAATACTGGTTCCCGGACGTACGCACCGTTGGCGGTGCAGTCGTGGTATTCATTTTCGTGCTGTATCCGTACGTATACCTGCTGGCGCGATCGGCATTTCTGACGCGGGGCAGCGGCATGCTCGAAGTCGGGCGCTCGCTGGGGCTGGGGCCGTGGCAGAGCTTCTTCCGGATTTCGCTACCCATGGCGCGCCCCGCGATCGCCGCCGGTGCTTCGCTGGCACTGATGGAAACCCTGGCCGATTTTGGCGCTGTGGCTTATTTCGGCGTTCCAACCTTCACCACCGGCATCTACCGCGCCTGGTTCTCGTTGGGCGATCATGTCGTGGCTGCCGAGCTTTCCATGGCGCTGTTGACCTTCGTTGCACTGGTTCTGTTTCTGGAAAAGGCGTCCCGCGGGCGTGCACGGTTTCATGGCGCGCCAGGACGTATCCGCCTGCCACCGAGGCAGCGCCTGAAAGGATTCAGGGCCTCGGGTGCAATGCTGACCTGTACTGTGCCGCTGGCTCTTGGTTTTCTGGTGCCTGGCGGGCTGTTGCTGCACATGGCGTTTACCGGTGGCGATGCGCAGTTCGGTGAGCGGTTCATTCATCTGGCACGTAATAGTTTTGTGCTGGCCACTGTAGCGGCTTTGGTAGCCGTCGCGGTGGCGGTATTGCTGGCGTATTCTGCGCGCACGACCCGGCATGCCCTGCCAAGGGTGATCAATCGCATGGTCGGTCTGGGTTATGCGCTTCCAGGGTCGGTGATCGCTGTGGGCGTATTGATTCCGGTAGCAAGGCTCGACACCTGGCTGGCGTCGGTCATGCAGATGATCACTGGCCAGAATCCGGGGTTGCTCCTCACCGGAGGCATCGCTGCTCTGGTTTATGCCTATTTGGTGCGATTTCTGACGGTGTCACTGCAGACGGTAGAAGCAGGGCTGGGAAAAATTCGCTTGTCCATGGATGACGCAGCACGTTCGCTTGGCTACAGTCAGGCGCAGACGCTCTGGCGCATTCATCTGCCGCTGCTGCGTGGCAGTCTGCTAACAGCAGGTTTGCTGGTGTTCGTGGATGTGATGAAGGAATTGCCGGCCACACTCGTCATGCGGCCGTTTAACTTCGATACGCTTGCAACGCAAGCCTACACGCTTGCATCCGATGAGCGGTTGTCAGAAGCGTCGACGGCGGCGCTGGCGATCGTCGCTGTCGGCATACTGCCTCTGTTGTTCGTTTCCTGGCAAATTGCCCGTGGTAGGGATGCCACGTAATGTCCTGCAGGGATATCACTTGATATCCCTGCAGGCATGCCGGAAAATCACTGCCAGCCGGCGCGGTCATAAATTTTCTGAACGGCGGCCTGGGATTTGGCTACCACACCGATATTGATCGACTCGCTCTTGAATTTGCCCATTGCCTCGAGTGCCGGATTCTTGACAGTCACGCCCTGCACGACGGGCCATTCGTTATTGCCATCGGCAAAATAGATTTGCGCCTGATCGGAAGCGAGATAGTCCATGAATTTAGCCGCCGATTCCTTGTTTGGTGCATTCTTCAGTATGCCGCCGCCGGAAATATTGATGTGTGTGCCGGAGGTTGCCTGATTCGGGTACACCACGCCGATGGCTTCCACGATTTTTTTGTCCTCCGGTTTGTCGGAACGCATCAGACGTGCGACGTAGTATGAATTTGCCAGTGCAACCCCGCATTCTCCTGCCGCCACTGCCTTGATCTGGTCGGTGTCGCCGCCTTTGGGCGCACGAGCGAAGTTGGCAACCATGCCTTTTGCCCAGTCGGTGGTTTTCTGCTCGCCCATTTGTGCCAGCAATGAGGCACCGAGCGAAAGATTGTAGGGGTGGGCACCGGAGCGCACACAGACTTTGCCCTTGAGTTTTGCATCGGCCAGATCCTGATATTGCTGCACATCGGCAGCGTTGACCGCCGCCTTGTTATAGACAATGACGCGGGCGCGGGTTGAGAACGCCACCCAGTCCGGTGTACGCAGGGTTGCAGGAATACGCGACTCCAGCACCTTCGAATTGATGGGTGCGAACAGGTTCAACTCGTCTGCCTTGGCCAGCCGGGCTGCGTCGACTGTGATGAAAACGTCGGCAGGGCTATTGGCACCCTCGGTGCGTATGCGCTCCAACAGTTCATTCTCGCCCGCCTCGATGCGGTTGATCTTGATGCCGGTTTGCTTTGTGAAATTTGCATAGAGCGCCTCGTCGGTTTGATAGTGCCGTGCAGAGTAAAGATTGACGACCTTTTCCTGCGCTGTAGAACTGAGTGGCACGGCAATGACTAAGGCAGCTGCGGTAATGGAGAGATAGGTTTTCATGAGACTCATTGATGGAGAAAAAGGGAGGTGACGTCAATAATACCAGTGCATCAATGCAGGTGCAAATAGTTCTCATTTAGAACTGGACCATAAAATGGCTTGGCATAAATTTAAATTGTTTTGATATTTCGCTAATTGGCTGCGCGACACCGCTCATTGAGTTGCTTTAAGCGTCGAAATATTGCCAAAGTAATCATGAAATATCGATGATATATTTTCCATAAAGCAAAATTGGCAAAATTTTTATTTTAGTTTTCAAATTGCCATCAAATTAATATTTTTCAATTACTCTCATAGGGAAAATTCAACGCCGTTGCAAGAATGGAATAAGTTTTTTACAAAGTTTTTGATATCATATTCATAACAATAGTTTTCCATAGAAATACCAGGGGTTGTCGAACCTGTTTTTATCGCTTAAGGTTACGAAAAATTCGGCTTAAAATATTTCCTCATGGATATTTTTATAATTTGCCGAACGTTCTATGCCATACAAGTTTGAAAAAACGACGTAACTTGTCAATTGTGCTGAAGCTGGCATCACCTTTTTAAGCGTTTGTAGAGCCAGCGCAGTAAAGACTGATCTGGTGGAAACGGCGCAAGTTACGCATTGAGTCTGCTGGAGGGCAGTATCTCGGTCTTCCTCGTATGCGACAACGTTAACAACAAGGGCTTATTTCAATGACGATGCTGAGATACCGCGTGATGTCGAGGTCAACTTGATCGACGAACATCCCGACCTGTTACAGCGCAGTTACCAATTGCGCTACGATGTGTATTGCCTGGAACGTAATTTCTTGCAGCCAGATGATTACCCGGACGACCTGGAGACGGACGAGTACGACCCCTACTCCTTGCATTTTGGCGTCACCAACGAGCGCGAGGAACTGGTAGGCACGGTACGACTAGTGCGCCCGAGCCCAGTTGGGTTTCCAATGTATGACTGCTGCCACATCTTCCCGCAGGAAGCAAAGAAATTACGCAAGATTCCGAATCTGGCCGAAATATCCCGATTGGCCATCAGCCGCCGGTATCATCGCCGGCGCGGCGATGGTCCGTATGGCGTTCACGGTGCAAGCAGCTTCGGCGAACCGCCGCCACGCGTCAAGCATGAAGATGAAAATACCGATGGACGTCATGGCCATGTGCCTTTGGTAGTCAGCCTTTACAAATCCATGTATCAGGCCTGCAAGCGCAACGGCATCACACATCTTCTGGCGGCTACCGAGCGTTCGCTGCAACGGCTTCTAACGACCTACCACTTTCCTTTTCGCGCAATTGGCCCACAGGTCGATTATTTTGGTCCGGTAACGCCTTATCTGCTGGATCTGGCCGAACTGGATGCGGCGTTGATCGCGCACAATTCACCAATTCTCAACGGTTTTCTGGAGGGCCTGGAGCCGGAGTTCTGGCCAACCGCATTGCAGACCTCCTGGTGGACACCGGACTGACGTCCGTGCCGCTCATCCGTTATTGCAGTAACGCTCTGTGGTATTGCTCTTGGGTAGTGCTATAAAGTAATGCGAAACAACCCGGATTCTGCATCGGGTTGCTTCCACTTATTCTTGTTTTCGAGCCGATGGCGTTAGCAAGCTGTCAGTAACGTGCGGCGGGTAAAGCGCTTTCAGGACTTCTACCGAAATTATGGTCACCATTTCTGCAAGCTGGGTTTCTCCCTGGCTGCGGTTGCCGTCACCTTGCAACAGTTTCCATGTCTCGTTCAAAATCTGGTCCTTCGCCGCAACCGCCTGTTCCACATGGTCCTGCCAAAAAGCCGGCGCCTCGCCTTCGACAAATTGCCCGCGTCCACGACCGAAATGGATGACCGCCAGATAACGCAGCACGCTCGTCACCGTTAGCGAGCGCAACAACGGCGGCGCAAATTGCACCGTCGGTATTTGCCGATCCGTGGTGGCGTTGAAACCCCATGCCGCGCCGGCAAAGGTGATCGCACCCATGACCCCGCCCAGCACCGCGCCAAGGCCTGCTGTCAAGCCGCCTGAAGCAATGTCGGCTGTCAGGCCCGCCGTGGCGCCGGAGATCAACGCGCCCAGCAAGCCGGCCTGCGCCTTGCCAATGGGCGCGCGAATGGCAAAATTGTCTCGCACCCGGGCGTTAATCCTGGCAGCGGCGCCGGGATCGATTCGATGAAGTGTCAGCAGGTCAGCCGTAATTGTTGCGATATCGCGTTCCAGGCGATCGACCAGTCTTTGCATTGCACGGTCGCCGCTATCGTTGCCAGTGTGAGTGCCGCCGGCGCTTTCACTACCAGGGTCGTTTTCCCTGGCACCGTTGTGTTGCGCCTTGTTGTTTTGCTTGTTGTGCCGGCCAATTCCCACGGCCTGAAGTGCCGACTTCAGCAAATGCCGCTCTGCCGAAACGATGGTTTCCCGAGCGGCTGCGGCTGCGCTCAAGTGGGCAGCGGTCAAGGCCATCGCCTGTGCGAACCGCTCCGCATTGAGGGCATCCCATCCGGTGAGCAAACGCGCATGTCCTGCTGCTTTTTGCGTGGACACCATCGATCCCAGCGTTTGATAGAACACCCGTTCGTGCACCCAGCATCCGGTAAATGCATCCAGCGGCAGCACCTCGCGTACCAACACGTACGGATTGAGCGCCGCCCGCCAGCAGTCGACCTCACTTTGTTCCTGCGCAATCGGACGTGGCGGTCCGACCTGATTCAGCAATACCAGCACCGGCTTGCCCAGCCAGGCAAGTATCTTCATTTCCGCTGCCACATAGCCGGCATCCTCCGGGCTCTCCGATGCATTGATCAGATACAGCACCACATCGCAAGTGTCGCGCGCGGTGCGCAGTGCCTGCTGACTGAGCCAGAACGGCCGATCTCGGTAACGATCCAGTACTTCGCGCAGGAACCAGCCAATCGGGTTGTCGGCAATGCCGAGTCGCTTCAAAAGGCGAACCGAATCGCCAAAGCCCGGGGTGTCCCAAAGCCGCAGCCGGTCGCCGGCCACGCTGGCCAGCAGCGTGTGGGCTTCCGAGACTTGGGTGACGTGGGCTGCATCGCGCACTTCGCCAACATCGGTGCCGAGCAGGGTGCGGGTCAGGGTGGTCTTGCCATTGTTGGTATGGGAAACCAGTACCAGCTGGATGTCTGCCGCAACGATGCTCATGCGGTAATCGATCCGGTCGAATTCGGTACGACACCGTCGTACGTTTGGTCATCGACATCAGCCGGGCGCGCCGAGGGATCAAGCAGATTGACGACCATGATGGTGGCACCATGAAAATTGCAGAACTGACGCCAGAGCGCGATGCGCTGGGCCAGCCGATGCGCGCTGCCGGCTTGCTGGCCGAGGCGCTTCAGATAGCCCGATTCATCGACCAGCACCACCACATCGGCTTGGCCCGACACATGATCCAGGAATTCGCCATGATTCTGCGTTTCAGGTGTCGCTGCAAGATTGAACAGCACCGCTGTCAGGTCGACGTCGACATCGTCGAGGTGGGCGTCGCGCAGCAGTTCCGCCGCCGCTTGTCCGTAGGCACTCGGCGGGCGCAGCATCACGCGTGAATGTTCACCCAATAACATGGCAGCGACAGTCGTGAGGCCTTTGTCACGGGCCTCATCTACCGTAAAGCTGTAAGGCAGCACCCGCAGCACTCCGGGTTTGCCGCTCAACGTACTGGCAAGCTGGCGGAAATAGGGTTGCTCGAACGTCAAGGGAAAATTCTTCGTCAGCATGGTGGCACGCCAGTGCGTCAGTGCCGCCACCAGCAAACGCGGAACGATCACCAGCAGCAGGATGGTTGCGGCATACAGATGCACCCAGCGCGCGCCGGCCTGCAACAGGCTGTCGCCGGCACCAGACGCGGAGGTTGACGGCTGGGCGAAGACTTGCGCTGTGTTTTGTGCTGCGTTTTGCGCCGTGTTTTGCATGAAGCGCAGCGCTTCGATATCGGCCAGAGAAAAATCCGCCATCTGAAAAAACGCCCGCGCTGGAGCGAAGATCGCCGACAGCAGCGCATGCAATTGCGACGCCGTCAGGAAAGTGCTTTCCCATCCTGCGGAATAGGCTGACAAAACGCCCCGGACATACAGCGACCCGACCGCACCGATTGCAAACATTGCCGCACTCAGGTGCAGGGTACGTGCCAGGCGGGCGGCAATCAGCGGACGGCCCAGCCGCATCCAGTCGATCATGAATGCCGACACGCCGCCAGCCAGCGCGTGCGGCAGCTTTCGTGGCAGTTGCATGGCGCCTCCGGCCAGCCGTTTTACCCATGCCGTGTCGGCCCAGCCAGCGCTACGGCCAGGACTGAAGAACCAGAACAGCAGAACGATATAAGCCAGCAGGTTCCACGCCACGATCGAAAGCAGCGGCAGCGACAACAAATCGACCCGATGCGGATCGGTGATCCGGTCCAGACCAGCGCCGGCCAGGAGCGCCAGGCAAGGCAGGATGATGGCGACGCTTCCCAAGCTGTCGCGATGCCGGCGCAGCGCGGAAAATGCCGGAATTCGACTGGAAAGCCGATCTAATATCAAGGTCGCGCGCTGCTGCAGAAAATGCTCGGTCGTCGGCTCGGCGCCAGTCTCGGAGGCTCGCCACTGCGCAAGCTCGCGGGCACTGCGGCTGGCGTGACGCCGGTCTTCCTGGCTGAGAATTTTCTGCTGGCGGTCGGCTGTTTCGATGGCGCGCACCATCACCACATCTTTTGCTGCGGTTTCGTTCATGGAGTTTGTCGGGTCATGGAGCCGTGGGGCCGGAGGCCAGGGGAAGGTGGGTGTTCAACAGGTATTGTACGTTTGCTAACCCTGTGCAGCAACACTTGCGAAAACACTGAGGTACGTTGCGGCAAATCCATATCGCGGCAATTCGTTTCCACATATGATGCCTATCAGAAAGGAAAATTCCATGCTCAAAATCCGATCTCACCTGTACGCCACGGTGATGCTGGTTGCCACAGTATTTGCCAACAACGCCCTGAGCGCCTCGCCTTCCGGCGTTTTCATCGCTGGCAGCCAGTATTCTTCCGATAGCTCCTATACCTATGCCGGCGTGGTCAAGCCGATGGCCGGCAGCGAATTGGGCCAGGGCTGGTACAACACGGCAATCCTCAGCTGGCTGACCTATCGTTATGACACGACCGATTTCACAGGTGCGGCAACCACAATTCGCGCCAGCTCGCCCGGTGTGGAAGCCGGTATCGGCTATGGCTGGAAAGGCGCAGGGCATGCCGTGTCGCTGTCGACCTCGTTGGGTTACCGCAATACACGGGTAAGCCCATTCGTGCCTGCCGAGGAAAAAACTGGCAGCATCCTGACGATCAGCCCGCAAGTGCAATGGTCGGTGGCGCTTTCCCCTCGTCTGACTGCCAGCACACTGGCAAGCTATGCCTTCGGCCAGCAAAGTGGTTACGCCCGCGCTCGCCTGATGTGGGAAACCACCAGCCACTGGTCGGCTGGTGTTCAGGAAACCTATCTCAAAGGCCAGAATTACCGCACCACGCAGCATGGTGTGGTGCTGGCTCACGATTTGGCCAACGGCTACGTAATCGAAGGCGCGGCCGGCATGTCGCGCCCCCGCGACGGTGATGATTCCGGGTATGTCGCCGTTGGACTGTCACGGGCATTCTGAGCCATGTGGCGGCAGCGCTTTGGATCATGCCGCATGCTGCTGGCGGCGGTCGTCATGACGGCCGCTCCGGCTTTTGCCAGCCGTTGCGAAACGTGGCCCGCCTGGCACCAGTTCCAGAGTCGCTTCGTTAGCAGCGACGGACGCGTCATCGATCATGGTTCGGCAGCGCATATCACCACTTCAGAAGGGCAGGCCTACGGCATATTTTTTGCTTTGGTCGCCAACGATCGTGCCGGTTTCGATCGCTTGCTCGACTGGACCATCCACAATCTTGCTGGCGGCAGCCTTGGCGCCCGGCTGCCGGCGTGGCAATGGGGCCGTCGCGTGGACGGTTCCTGGGGTGTCATGGATGAAAATGCCGCCTCGGACGCCGATTTGTGGATGGCTTATGCATTGGCCGAAGCGGGCCGGCTTTGGAAGCACCCGCGCTACACCGACCTCGGGCGCACGCTGGCGGCCCGCATCATGGACGAGGAAACAGTCCTGTTGAAGCCCCTCGGACGCACGATGTTGCCAGGGCCAAAAACGTTCCGGCTGCCTGACAATGTGGTTCGGCTCAATCCGAGCTATTACCCGATCCAGGTGATGCGCCGGCTGGCGACGATCTATCCGGAGAGCGCCTGGAATCAAGTCACGCAGGCATCGATCGGCTTATTGAGGCAAAGCGCCGACAGGGGATATTTTCCAGACTGGGTTCTCTACAAGGAAAGCACCGGGTTCATGCCTGATCTCGAGAAACGCGCAATCGGCAGCTACGATGCGATCCGCGTGTATCTGTGGGCCGGCATGCTTGACGGGAAAGATCCGATGCGCGCCGAGCTGATTGCAAAATCCGATCCGATGATCCAGCACATCGTGCAGCAGGGCGTGCCGCCTCTGGAGGCTGATACCGTGAACGGCTCAGTGGAGGGATACGGGCCGATCGGGTATTCTGCTGCGCTGCTGCCGATGCTGGCAGCCTACGACAGGAAGCCGCTGTTGCAGCAACAGTACCTGCGCGTCGTCAATGCCGCGCCGCTGGAGCGCTGGAACAATTATTACGAGCAGGTGCTGACGCTGTTCGGTCTAGGCTGGCTGGAGCGCCGGTACCGCTTCGATGCTGGCGGTGCGCTGCAGCCCGACTGGTCCTGCCGGTAAGCTGGCAGAACACGCAAGCCGGATCAGCTATTTTTCCGTGCAATGTTAGTTCCGTGACGAGGGCGTTCGCATTCCTCGGATAGCATGCCGATGCTTGCCTGCGCCTGTCGTGCGCAAAAAATTGGGCAAAGTGCTGTCATACCGCTGTCATGCCGCTTCATTGCCCGCCAATTTTCCAGGATTTGAATGACTAATATTCAATGGTTTCTCCTGATCGGCTTTTTGCTGCTCGCCCGTGGCCTGAGTTCGACGATTCTGCAACGCTCGCCTTTCACGTCGTCTATTTTTTATCTGGTGGTCGGGTTAATTGCCGGCCCGACCGTACTCGACCTGTTCCGCTTCGATCCACTGGAACAGTCGGCGCTGCTGGAAGCCCTGACCGAAGTGGCGGTACTCATCTCGCTGTTTTCGGCCGGTGTGAAAATGCCGGTGCCGGTCAAGATGCTGCGCTGGGGACCACCGCTGCGGCTAGCTTGGGTTTCCATGACCCTTACCGTGGCGCTGGTGGCCGCATTCGGCTACTACGTGCTCGATCTACCCCTGGGGGCTGGTGTACTGCTGGGTGCAATCCTTGCACCCACCGACCCGGTATTGGCGACCGACGTGCAATCGCGTCATCATGGCGACAAGGATCAGTTGCGTTTCACCCTGACCAGCGAAGCCGGCATGAACGACGGCACGGCTTTTCCATTCGTGATGCTCGGGCTCGGTCTGCTCGGCCTGCATGAACTAGGGGAATACGGGGTGCGCTGGGTGCTGGTCGACGTCCTTTGGGCGACAAGCGCTGCGGTTGTCATCGGCATTGTCTTCGGCGCCGGGCTAGCCCGACTCAGTTGGGAATTGCGCTCGCGCGAGCCCAAACACGAAGTGCTGGACGACTTGGTCGGCCTGGGTCTGATCGCGGTCGGCTACGGCATCAGTGCGTCGGTCAGTGCCTGGGGATTCTTGACCGTGTTCTGCATCGGTGTAGCGTTACGCCAGACGGAATTGAAGCTGGCCGGGCGCACCAAAACCAAGGGTGCTCCTGCACGGGCCGAAGATCCCGATGTGCAGGCTTCCGCACCGGTCGACGAGGCAGATGCGCCGCCGATCATTTCCACTGAAAGCCTGATTTTTGAGGAACACCTGGAACGATTATCAGAACTGCTGCTGATTTTGTTGCTGGGCGGAATGATGTTCATGGATTACTGGTCGTGGCGCACGGTCGGATTAGCGTTATTTCTTTTTCTCATCGCACGACCAGTCAGTGTGTTGCTCAGTCTGATCGGTTCCGGGGCCCCGCGTAGCCTGCAGGGCATGACGGCCTGGTTCGGCGTGCGGGGTATCGGCTCGATCTATTACCTCATGTACGCGATCCAGCACGGGCTGCCCACGGCGCTGGCCGCAGACATGATTCAGCTGACCCTGATCGTGATCACGTTGTCAATCCTTCTGCACGGCATCAGCGTCAAGCCGATGATGAGCCGGTTCTGGCGACCTCCTGAAAAATCCGGTTAGAAGCTGCCTGACCGATTACTCCGGAACATCCGAGACCAGCAGCTGGTCGATGCGGTTGCGATCCATGTCGACGATTTCGAAACGGTAGCCTTCCCATTCGAAATACTCGGCCACCTGAGGGATGTGGCCCAGCTGGGCCAGCGTGAAGCCCGCCAGGGTATGGTAGGCGCCGGCGGATTCTTCCGGAAAGCGTAGATCCGTGTAGAACAACTCACGAAAACGGTCGAATGAAATGCCGCCGTCGATCAACCAGCTGCCGTCCTCGCGTTTGACCGCGTCCGCCTCCTGGTTCTGGTCGACGGTCGAGACATGGCCGACCAGTGCACTCATGACGTCGCTGAGGGTGACCATGCCTTCGATTTCGCCATATTCATCGACGACCAGAGCAATTTCCGCGCGCTGCACCTTGAAGGTTTCCAGCAGGCTCATGGCGCTGACCGACTCCGGAACGTAGAGCGCCGGCTTGGTGACAGCAGCAATATCGATCTGCGACAGCGAGTTCGTTCTGATCACCTGTTCGAACAGGTCGCCGGCATGCAGGATGCCCTTGACTTCGGTGCGGTCGCCGCGGTAGACCGGGAAGCGACTGTAGGAACTGTCGGCGATTTTCGCCAGATTTTGTTCCACGGTATCGTCCAGGTCGATGAATTCCAAGTCTGCACGGGGCGTCATGAGAGCGGCAATGCGCAGGTCGTCGAGGCGCAGGGCACGGGTGACGATATCGTGTTCGGTCTTCTCGAACATGCCGGCATCTGCGCCAACGCGTAACATGCCGGCGATTTCTTCCTCCGTCACCACATCATCTTTAGTTTGGTGGAGGCCAAGCAGACGCAGAAAAAATTCGGTCGTACCCGACAAGACCCGTACGAACGGTCCCATCAGCCGCGACAGGAACTGCATGGGCAGTGCTACGACTGCGGCTACCGACTCGGGATGCTGCATCGCAATTCTTTTAGGCACGAGTTCGCCAAAAATGATCGAGGCAAAGGTAATACCCATGACGACGATCACCAGTGCGAATTCACGGGCATACGTCGTTAGTACCGGGATTTGCGCTATTGATGGCGTCAGTTGCTCAGTTAGGGACGCTTCACCGATGGCGCCATTAAAAATACCGATGAGAGTAATGCCGATTTGCACGGTCGACAGGAAGTTGCTGGGACTATCGGCAAGGTATAGCGCAGCGCGTGCACCCTTGCTGCCGTTTTCCGACCGTTTTTCCAGGCGCATGCGTTTTGAGGAAACGATTGCCAGTTCGGACATGGCAAAAACGCCATTCAACAAAATCAAGCCGAGAATAATGACTATGTCCATTGCGATGGGGCTGGCAGGTCTCCCGCGAGTCCCCTATGATTAAGGAACAGGAATTGTACCTGCGCTGCGAAGGCAGCCCGTAAAACACCTGCTGCTATAATTCTGGTGCCTTCAATGACCTTCCGCTCCCGTGCATCGATTTGTCTGCATTATTTTGCTGCTATTACTACCCCTGCACGGCTATGCCATGCAGATCGGGTGGCCGTCGGCACTCGCCAATTACAACATCGTTCACGAAATCGAGCACCTGCAGGCAAAGCACCATCATCACCACATTGATAGTGGTATGTCGCACTACGATGATTCAACCGAATCGGCAACGCATTTTGCCGATCACGGGGCTTGCGCGAATGTGGCGGCGATTCCTTCCTCGGTGGCACTGGGCCTGATATCGGTGCCATCGGCGCGTGAAGCTGGTGAACCCAGCTATTTCATTCCTTACCCCTTCCTCGAACGTCCCCAGCGCCCGCCTTCGTTTCCCGGCTGATACGCCGGGGATGTCGTTGCAGTATCGGCTCTATCCGAGAGTGGCCCCAAGCCGCTAACGGCATGTGGGGCGCGGTGTGCAATTGCCTTCGGCTTCGATTTTATTCAACCGATTGGAGGCGGCATGCGTGCGCACGTTGTGATTTACTCGATTCTTTTCACACTCATCCCTGCAACGGGTATGTCGATGGCGTTGGCGCAGGACAACGCGCCTGGTTTGCGGCAAGCGTTCGAGTCAGCCTGGCTGCGCTCGCCGGTGCAACACGTGCTCGACGCCCGGCGCGATGAAGTTGTGGCAGGGCAGGAAGCTGCCCGGTCCTGGACGGCGGGGTCGCCAGTGGTGGGCCTGGCGCAACGCAGTGACCGGCTGACCGACGACCGCGGCGCACGTGAAACCGAGCTGTCGCTTTCTGCACCGCTCTGGCTGCCGGGGCAAAAGGCTGCGCGACAACAGGCGGCCCGAATCGGCGCCGGCTATCTCGACGCCGAGATTGCCCAGGCAAGGCTGGCGATTGCCGGCGACGTGCGTGAGCGCCTGTGGGCGGTAGCAGCGGCTCGTGAAATGGCTGCCGAAGCCGAACAGCACCATCACCACCTGGCCGCGCTGGCGCAGGATGTCACGCGGCGCGTCGGCGCAGGCGAGCTTGCGCGAACCGACGGCCTGCTGGCGACACAGGAAGTATTGAAGGCGCAGGCCGGGATTCATGCGGCACACGCCAGGTTGCAGGAGGCGCGTACCCGCTATACGGCATTGACCGGCCTGCCGGACATTCCGGTGCCGGAGCCGGAAGCAGCGGCAAACCTGTCGATCGAACAGCATCCGAAGCTGCATGCCGCCAGAAGAGTCCTGGAGCGGGCGCAAGCGACCGGGCGTGTAGTAGCCAGTAACCGCAGCGACCCGCCCACGATTGGTTTGTCGATGCGCCGTGAGCAGGAAGCCGTGAGTGGCGGGCTCAGCCGTAGCCTCGGTATTGCGCTGCAAATTCCGATCGGTACGGCGGCACGCAATCGGCCGCTGGATACCGCAGCCTTCACCCAGGTGCAAACCGCGTCGGCAGAATTGATGCAGATTGGTGTCGCCTTGCAGGCCGAGATCGATATCGCCGGCCAGCAACTACGTACGGCGCAACAGACGAGCGAAACCGCATCCGCTCAGGCGGCGTTACTCGGCGAACATACCGCTTTGCTGGAAAAAGCTTTCCGGCTAGGTGAGGGCAGCTTGCCGGAACTATTACGTGCGCAAGCATCGCTGCATGAAATTAGGGTTGCGGTTCGCCAGCAAGACATTGTCGTCGGCCTTTCCCGTGCCCGCCTGAATCAAGCAATCGGAGTATTTCCATGAAAAATCTCATCGCTTTTCTGTTTTTTCTTGCAACAGCCTGCAGTATTACCTTAGCCGTGGCAGCACCCGGCGCCCACGGCCCGAACGGTGAGCATCTGGATACTCCCGGCACCCACGCCACCCACGCATCTGCCGCAGGCGGCCCGCGTTTGGAAGCTGTCACCGAATCGTTCGAGCTGGTGGGCAGCTTGCAGGATGAAAAACTCTCGATCGTGATCGACCGGTTCGATACCAACGAGCCAGTGCTGGGCGCGCAGCTTGAAGTCGAGTCGGACGGCCGCAAGGTGCTGGCCAGCTTTCATGCCGATCACGGCGATTATTCGGTCGACGACAAGGCGTTTTTGCAAATGCTGACCAAACCCGGCAAACACGCATTGGTGTTTACGCTGACTGCCGGCGCGCAAAGCGATCTGCTGGAAGCGGTGCTGGAGACGGCTCCCGGGGACGATCCTGCAGGAGGTGCGCACGCGGAGGCGCACGAACAAGGCCACGCATTACGTAACTGGCTGATTGCCGGCGGCGTGCTGGCGATTCTATCGGCTGTCTGTCTGGCGTTTTTTATGCGTGCAAGGCAGCGTCGTCACTCCCGGACTGGAACATGATTATGTCGAACACCTTTGCTCGTTATCTATTGGTCGTCATGGTCGGGTTGGCCAACGCATCGCCGACATTGGCTTCACCCGGTGCGCACGGCCCCAACGGCGAGCATGTCGATGCGCCGCCGAGCGCGATTGCCAGTGGCCTGGCGCGCTTGCCGGATGGCAGCATCAGCGTGCCGAAACCGGCACAGCGCCGCCTGGGGCTACGCACGGTCGTGACCAGGGCGCAGGCGCATCCGGCGACGGTTGAACTCAATGCGCGTATCGCCATCGACCCCAATGCCGGTGGCCGGGTGCAAGCACCATTTTCCGGGCGTATCGAGCCCGGCCCCATTGGGTTGCCGGTTGCCGGGCAAAAGGTAAAAAAAGGCCAGGTGCTGGCGGTGCTACGGCCGATCGCCAGCGCTGTCGATCGCGGTAATCAGCAGGCGGCGCTGGCCGAGATTCGTGCCGGCCACATGCTGGCGCAACAGCGATTGAAGCGTTTGCTCCTGCTGGAGGGCTCGGTGCCGCAAAAGGAGGTCGATGTCGCCCGTGCCGAGCTGAGCAGTTTCGCCGGGCGCGAACGGGCAATTGCCGCTAGCGTCGGCGGCAGGGAAGCACTGGTGGCACCAGCTTCGGGAGTGATCGCTGCTGCCAGCATCCTGAATGGCCAGATCGTCGAAGCGCGTGACGTGCTGTTCGATATCGTCGATCCGACACGCATGATGGTGGAGGCAATGGCTACCGACGCATCACTGGCCGGACGCATCGCGGGCGCCAGTCTGGTCGGCCATCCCGGTGTCGGTTTGCGCTTCATCGGCGGCGCGCGGAGCCTGCGCGATGGTGCCTTGCCGCTGAATTTTGCCGCCAGTACGAAGGACGTGGGGTTGGCAGTCGGCCAGCCGGTGGGCGTCGTGCTCAGGCTTACCGACAAGCTCGACGGCGTGGCGTTACCGGCAGCCGCCTTGGTACGCAATCAGGCGAATGAACCGGTGGTGTGGATCAAGACCGGAGCCGAGCGTTTCGTCGCCCAGCCGGTACAGGCACGCAGTCTGGACAGCGAGACGATCGTGGTGCTCAAGGGGTTGGCGGCAAACAGCCGGGTAGTCGTGACCGGCGCCTCCCTCATTAATCAGATCCGATAGGGAGCCAGGCAATGTTCAACGGCATCGTTCGTTTCAGCCTCGCCAACCGACTTTTCGTACTGGCTGCGGCAGTGCTGCTCATGCTATACGGCAGCCTGATGGCTGCGCGCACGCCGGTCGACGTGTTTCCGGCTCTGGACAAGCCGCTCGTGACCATCCTGACGGAATCCGGCGGCATGGCCCCTGAAGAAGTCGAGCTATTGGTGTCGTTCCCGATCGAGACAGCGCTCAACGGCATGCCCGGCGTTACCCGGGTGCGCTCGGTTTCCGGTGTCGGGCTATCCATCGTCTATGCAGAATTCGATTGGGGAACGGACGTCTATCGCAACCGCCAACTGGTGTCGGAACGGCTGGGGCTGTTGAAGCAGCAGCTACCCGAGGGCATCACGCCGATCATGGGCCCGGTGTCGTCGATCATGGGTGAAGTCATGCTGATCGGCTTGCCGATCGACCTTGCCAAGGCAACGCCGATGCAGGCACGCGAATATGCCGACTTTATCTTGCGGCCGCGATTGCTGTCGATTCCGGGCATTGCTCAGGTGGTGCCGATCGGCGGCGAAGTCCGCCAGTTGCGGGTGGAGCCGGATACAGCGCGCATGGCCCAGTTCAACGTGACGCTCGAACAGATCGAAACAGCGCTGCGCGGTGTCGCCGGCAACACCAGCGGCGGCTTCATCGATCTCAATAACCGCGAGTACCTGATTCGCAACCTCGGTCGCAGCACCCGGCTGGAAGACATCAAAGGTCTGGCGGTCGCTTTTCGCAACGGTGCGCCGATCATGCTGGAACAGGTGGCTTCGGTGGCCTATGCAGCCGCTTTCAAACGCGGCGACGCCGGCATGAAAGGCCGCCCGGCAGTCATTGTCAGTATCCAGAAACAGCCGGATGCGGACACCGTCAAGCTGACCGCTGCCATCGAAAATGCGCTGCTGGAAATGAAGCCAGGGCTTCCTGCCGGCCTGTCGGCGCCGGAAGTGCTGTTTCGCCAGGCCAATTTCATCGAAGCTTCGATTGCCAACGTGATCGAAGCGTTGCGCGACGGCGCCATCCTGGTTGCCATCATCCTGTTCGTGTTTCTCCTGAGCGTGCGCACTACGGCAATTTCACTGATTGCGATACCGCTATCGCTGGCCGTGGCGCTGGCGGCATTTCATCTGCTCGGGCAGTCGATCAATGTCATGACCCTTGGCGGCTTGGCAATCGCCATCGGCGAACTGGTCGACGACGCCGTGGTGGATGTCGAGAACATTCTGCGTCGGCTCAAGCAGCGCAGTCTGCAAGCCGACCAGCAATCTCTGCCGTCGGTGCTGGAAACCATCTGGCACGCGTCGGTGGAAGTGCGCTCCGGCATCGTCTATGCGACCGTCATCGTCGTGCTGGTATTCGTGCCATTGTTCGTCCTGCCGGGAATCGAGGGTCGGCTGTTTGCACCGCTCGGCATTGCTTATATCGTCGCCATCCTGGCCTCGATGCTGGTGTCGATGACGGTCACGCCGGTGCTGGCCTACTATCTTCTGCCAAACATGAAGCCGCGCCGGCATGACGATAGCGGGTTGGTACGGCAACTCAAGGCCTGGGATGCGCGACTCCTGCAATGGTCGTTCGCCAGAGCAAAGCTGCTCCTGGGGCTGGCGGTTTTGGCAGTCGTGGTGGCGGCTGCCTCGGTACCTTTCTTTCCGCGGGCGTTTCTGCCGCCGTTCAACGAAGGGTCGCTGGTGATGGGCATGACATTGGTGCCGGGTACATCGCTGGCCGAAGCCAACCGCATGGGCGCTCTTGCAGAAAAGCTGATCGGCGAAGTACCCGAGGTCACGCAGGTCGGCCGCCGTACAGGGCGTGCCGAACTCGATGAACACGCCGAGGGCGTGCATTCCTCGGAACTCGATATCGATCTCAAGCGCTCGGCGCGCACGCGCGAAGCCGTGACTGCAGATATCCGGGCACGGCTCGCAGTGCTCCCGGCCGGGATCACCATCGGCCAGCCGATCTCGCACCGGCTCGACCATCTGCTCTCCGGCGTGCGGGCGCAGGTCGCGCTAAAAATATCCGGCGACGATATCGATACGCTACGCGGCCTGGCCGAAGGCTTGCGCGCCCGACTGTCAACCGTGCCGGGGCTGGTCGATCTGTCGGTGGAACGGCAGGTGCTGATACCGCAAATCACGGTGCGCATCGATTACCGCAAGGCGGCGCAGGCAGGCGTTTCACCGGGGCACATACTGGAAGCAGTGCAGACTTTGTCGGAGGGCAAGCGCATCACACAGATCGTCGATGGTTCGCGTCGCTTCGATCTGGTGGTACGACTGCCAGATGCGCAACGTACACCTCAAAACCTGTCGCGCATCATGCTCGACACTCCCTCCGGAAAAATCCCACTGGCAAATGTGGCGGCAATCGAGGAAAGCGATGGCCCGAACCAGATCGGGCGCGAGAACGGCAGGCGTCGCATCGTCGTCTATGCCAATACCGACGGCTCCGACATGGCACGCCTGATCGGCGAGGTACGCAAGGCAATTTCTGCCATGCCGCTTCCCGGCGGTTATTTTGTCAGTATCGAAGGGCAATTTCAGGCCCAGGAACAGGCGACCCGCTTGATCGGCGGCTTGTCGCTGGTGTCGCTGGCGATGATTTTCATGGTGCTGTATTCCCGCTACCGCTCCGGCGTGCTGGCGTTGGTAATCATGGGCAACATTCCATTTGCATTGGTCGGCAGCGTACTGGCCATGTGGATCGCCGATATCTCGCTTTCGGTGGCGTCGATGGTGGGCTTCATCACGCTAGCCGGCATCGCTACGCGCAACGGCATTCTCAAGGTCAGCCATTACATCAATTTGTGCCGGTTCGAAGGTGAAACCTTCGGCACGCCAATGATCATCCGCGGCTCCCTGGAGCGTCTCACGCCGGTACTGATGACGGCGCTGGTCGCAGCTTTCGCCTTGGTGCCGCTGATGTTGGCTGCCGACATGCCCGGCAAGGAAATCCTGCATCCGGTGGCGGTGGTGATTTTTGGCGGTCTGGTCAGCTCGACCATTCTCGATTCCGTGCTCACGCCGCTGATTTTCTGGCTGGTCGGGCGTAAGCCGCTGGCAATGCTGGTGGCGGCGCAAGAAGAAGGAGCCTATTAAGAGGGCGTTGGAGAGCACGTTGAAGAGGCAGTTGATACGCCCGATGCAAAGCATCGCTTCGGCGCTACTACGAATCATCACGTTTGCCGGTCCATTGGCGCATCGTCTTTTGAGCCACGACGATACCGCAACTGGCCATCAATTCAACGCCCTTTCGGGTAATACAGCTTGTAAAACCAGACGCAGGCCCAGTAGTAGATTGCACACGGGCGAACCGGTTCCCCCGCAAGCAATCTCGCGATGCATCGTTAGTTTATCGCCCGCATTGCGCCCTTCGGTCGAAAGCTCGGCGCTCGGAGTGGCAGTTTGGCCATAAATCTTGCTGGTATCGCTGGCGATCAGGCTCAGTGCGATAGAAACGAGCAGCGCGAACTCGGCACGAGTAGGTCGCGCGTGATTCCACCAAAAGCCCACTCCCGTAGCCGGCTGTGGCCATATGCTCCGGCCACGGTCAATTCGGCACCTTGTTCTACGGCAATCACCTCGAGCTGCCTGGCGTCATCTCCATATGAAACCGTTGCATTGGGCTCGACATTCACGTCATGTCGCTCCAGCCATCGTGCAATATCACCGAGTTGGTCACGCGCAGCCGCAAGTCTGGCCTCGGTAGTCAATTCCACTATTGTCACAAAAGCGGCACGCTTGAGTAGCGGCAATGCGTCAAGCACCGCCTTGCGCGCCTCACGCGTGTCTTTCCAGGCAATCATCACGTTTTTGACTGTAGGCGAACTCACCTTCTCAGGCACGACCAGCAGTGGCCGACCAGCAATCATGAGCAAGTCGCCACGATTGAGATGTCGCTGCGCGTCGAACGATTCGGCTGGAATTCCGCTAGTCATGATGAGGTCGGCACCGCACCCGGCTTGAGCGACATAGTCGGCAATGGATACGCACTGCGTAGTCGATCGCCACTCGAGGCTGCGTACGCTCGACGAAAACGCCTGGCGAAAAGTGGCTTCCATTTCTTTTTCCTGAGCAACAAGTTGTACGCTGCCGCTCTCGAAAAAATCGCCGTATACGTAACCTTCGCCCAAGGTCATTGAAAATGGCTGACAACCTGTAATGCCAACGACGTGCGCATCGGACTCGTTTGCCATTTCGCAAGCGACCTGCAACAAGCCGTTATTCCAGTGGCCAAGTTCAAGATGCACGAGCAGCGTCGGATAGGCCATGTAATTTCCAGTCAGGAGCGCTTGGATGGATAAGGTGGATAGGGTGGATAAAGCTTACGGTTCGTAATCGCAAAGTCGGTTGCCACTTCCAACGGTAGGCCGGTTACTCGATACCTGTCTTTCGAAAACGCCCGATGGTCCTGCTGTCGTCAGCCGGCAGGAAAAGCCCAGGATGTCGCCAAGCCGGGTAGCAAAATCGGCAAAGCAACACGGGTTTTTTAATCTCTTACTGTGCCGGCAAATCAATTTCATTGGTAGCGGACGGCGACCGTGGAAATGGCTCGCGCTTTAATTTTCGTAGCCGGAACACCGCACTGTTTATTTGTCGTTTGCAAACGTGTTGCCAGCGTGCAGGCGGGCTTCCTACAAAACGTTTGAATACGGTCGTGAAATGCGCCTGACTTAAAAACCCGAAACTCATTGCAACGTCCACGATCGGGGTGTCCGACGTGATCAGTAACATCTGCGCCTCTTCGACTTTACGTCGAAGTACGTACTCATGGGGCCGCATCCCTGTCGATGCACGAAACTGCCCGGCGAAATGCATGGGGCTGAAACCCGCCACGTTGGAAAGCTCGAGAAGCGTCATGTGCTTGGCCAGATGTGCTTCGATGTAGACGACCACTCTCTGCAGCCGCCATAGCTGAAGGGGAGATGCCTCAGTCACGCCAGACAATTTTTTCAGGCCTGCCTTGAGCGCTGGAGGCTTCTTTGGAGTGTTGCAAGAAGTCATTTTTTCACGAAAATCGTTGTTATTTAGATACGATAGTTCATTTTTCGCGAAACGGTTTTCTCAGCCAACGCCATTTGGCAAGGCTTTCACCAATAATAGGGAAGACCTGATCACTGGCAAAAATCCATGATTAAACAGGCGGTGGGTCGTACAACGCATTCCTGTCTTGAAGTGATTTTATTTCTTAAAAGACTACAAATTTTCGCCTTGGTTCCATAGTTACCATCACAAAGGCAAGCCATGTTTTCCCAGCGCCAAGTTTTTTTTCACCCCCAACCCGATATCGGAGGATTTACATGGGCGGTCTGACCGCGCAGCTGGAACAGCAAATTTCTTTCATTACCAGGGTGACGCCTGAAGAAACGGTGAATTCCATGATCAGCTCATGGGAGGCGTTGGCGGGTTGTCTGGTTCCGGTAATCGGTGATACTGGTTTCCGTTCGCTGCTCGACCGCAGTCTCCATCTCACGAGCCGCAGTTTCCCCTGGTTGGCAATGGATTTGAGCGCGTGGGATCACTCGGATCGCTTTTCAAGCCTGCGGGACAGCCTTGGTTCGCAGCCGGCCTCCGAGGTCGCTTTAGGCGGACTTGCTCTGCTGACCACGTTCGTTGAAACGTTAATCGAGCTGATCGATGTGCCACTGGTCACTAATCTGCTACGAGCAGCCTGGGGAGATCACGGTGGACCATTGAAAGCTTAAGTCAACTGTTGGCCAGTGCTCGATTGTGCAAAAGCGAGATTGAAGTACATCGCACTCCCCACTTCCATCGTGCTATTTCAAAAGACAGAAAGACAATTTCTGACGATCATGTCAACGTGACCGGCAAAAGCACCGACGTTGCTGTGCGAGCCGGGATTTTGGTGCTGGCACCGTGGCCTACCCACAACTGATTGTTTACTGCGCAGGAAATCATTGATGACCCTTGATCAGGGCACTACACCGTTACCACCGAACAGCGACCGCGACCGGCGTTTTTCTGGCCCTGCCTGGCAGCTCTGGCCGTTCAACCTGATCAGCCAGACATTTCAGATGCAGCAGCGTTGGTGGAACGGTGCCGCCAACAACATGCTTGGCGTTTTGCCAGAGCATCGAAAGCTTGTCGCATTTTCCATCCAGCAATTACTCGACGTGTTCTCGCCGAGCAATTTCATCTGGACCAATCCCGAAATTCTGGCACGTACCTTTCAAACGGGAGGCGCCAATCTATGGCTTGGGCTGCAGCGTATGGTGGAGGATAGCCAAAACTTGCTGTCGCATGCCACGCCAGCCGGCGAAAACACATTCGTCGTCGGTCGTGATGTCGCCATTACGCCTGGCAATGTCGTTTTCCGCAACGATCTGATCGAGCTGATTCAATATCTACCGCTTGGAGAAGCTGCGCATCCGGAACCGATTCTGATCGTGCCTTCATGGATCATGAAATATTACATCCTCGACTTGTCTCCGGGGAATTCATTGGTCCGTTACCTGCTCGGGCAAGGCCACTCGGTGTTTGTCATGTCATGGAAAAATCCGACCGCGGCTGATGCAAACCTTGACCTGGACGATTACTTGCGGCTTGGCGTGATGCAGGCACTCGACGCTGTGGAAGCAATTGCGCCGAAGCGGAAAGTACATGCAGTCGGCTACTGTCTGGGCGGCACGTTGCTGGTCATTGCGGCAGCGGCGATGGGGCGGGACGGCGATCGTCGCCTGGCATCGATGTCTTTACTGGCAGCCGAAGCCGATTTCAGCGAACCCGGTGAGTTGGCCTTATTTATCGATGACCAGCAGATCAGCGCTCTGGAAAACATCATGTCGATGCGCGGATATCTGGACGACACGCTGATGGCGACTGCATTCCAATTACTGAATTCGAGAGACCTGATCTGGTCGCGCATGGTGAAAGAGTACTGGATGGGGGAGCAAACCCAAGTCAGCGACTTGATGGCATGGAATGCGGACGGCACAAGGTTGCCTTGTCGTATGCACAGCGAAACCTTGCGCCGGCTTTTCTTGCAAAACGACTTAGCAAACAATCGCTATCTGGTGGCAGGCATACCGGTAAGGCTAGCTGATATCGATTGCCCGATTTTTTGTCTCGGCACGGAGCGAGATCAGGTTGCACCCTGGCGCTCGGTATATAAACTGCATGATTTGACACATGCCGAAACGACTTTTGTGCTGACTTCAGGCGGGCATAACGTCGGCATTGTCAATCCACCTGGTGTGGAAGGCCGCAGCTACCACGTGCTGACGCGATTGCGCAACGGCCCTTCACTTGCGCCGGAAGCCTGGCTTGCCGCCGCGTCCCTTCAAGAAGGGTCCTGGTGGCCATGTTGGGCTGAATGGCTGCGCGACAGGTCTGGTGAAAAGACCTCGAACCTACCGATGAGCATGGCACTAAGCCGCGCACCGGGCCACTACGTATTGGAGCAATAGCATGAGCTTCATCGACATCGCAGAACCCCCACCAATACAAAGCATCAACCTGAAAGGTAAAAAAGGTCTGATCATCGGTATTGCCAACGACCAGAGCATCGCCTGGGGATGTGCAAATGCCATGCATGCACTCGGCGCCGACATTGCCGTTACTTATCTCAACGATCGTGCCGAGCCCCACGTGCGCCCGCTTGCCGAGCGCCTTGGCAGCACGTTGGTCATGCCGTGTGATGTCGAGGCGCCGGGCGAACTGGACGCCGTGTTCGACACGATTCGTCAGGAATGGGGCACTCTGGATTTCGCGCTACATGCTGTGGCATTCGCAGAAAAAGAAGCGCTGCACGGGCGTGTAGTCGATTGCCCTGCAAGCGGATTCGCTCGTGCGATGGATGTTTCCTGTCACTCGTTCATTCGCATGGCCCGACTCGCCGAACCCCTGATGCCACGCGGCGGAACGCTGCTTGCGACCAGCTATTACGGCTCGCAAAAAGTGGTCGATCATTACAATCTGATGGGGCCGGTCAAGGCCGCTCTCGAGGCAATCGTGCGCGAGCTGGCTGCCGAACTGGGAACGGCGGGCATCCGGGTACACGCTTTGTCACCCGGACCGGTCATGACCCGCGCTGCTTCGGGCATCGAGCATTTCGATCAAATCGTGGCGCAAAGCATACAGCGTGCTCCTCAGCATAAATCTGTCACCATCGATCAGGTCGGTGCGCTTGCGGCATGGCTGGTTACCGATTGGGCGAGCGGCATGTCCGGCAATGTGGTTTTCGTCGATGGTGGCCGCCACATCATGAGTTAGACAACAAACGATCGGGCCTACGCATGAACGACAGTACTGTGCAAGACATGATCGAAAATCATCCCTTCGATGAAATTCGGACCGGCGACAGTGCCCACCTGAGTCGTACGCTGAAAACCGAAGACATTCAGCTTTTCGCTGCGATGTCAGGTGACGTCAACCCCGCTCATGTCGACCCGGAGTACGCCAATAGCACCCAGTTCCACGGCATCATTGCACACGGGATGTGGGGCGGAGCGCTGATTTCAACAGTACTGGGCACCGAGTTTCCCGGACCGGGTACGATTTACCTCGGGCAGAACCTGCGCTTTTTAAAACCGGTGCATGTCGGCGACACCTTGGATGTCCGGGTCACCGTGGCGACCAAAGATCCGAGCAACTTTCAGGTCACGCTGGATTGCCGTTGCACCGATCAGCACGGCACGGACGTCATCACCGGCAGTGCATTGGTCATCGCCCCGACGGTCAAGGTTCGCAGGCCGCGTACAGCGCCGATGCAGGTTCGCGTTTGGGACAAGACTTTGCGCTATCGGCAATTACTGGCATTGACCAGGGCAATGTCGCCTATCACCGTTGCAGTAGTTCACCCTTGCAGCGAAGAAGCACTGTACGGCGCGCTCGAGGCCGCCGACCTGGGGCTGATTAATGTGATTTTGATCGGGCCCGAAGCAAGAATTCGTGCTGTTGCCGCCAGTGCCGGCCTCGATCTGACCAACCGGCGCATCGTCGACGCTGCACATAGCCATGCTGGCGCCGGTCTCGCCGTTGCCATGGCGCGTAACGGTGAAGTCCAGGCGTTGATGAAGGGTAGCTTGCATCTGGACGAATTGTTGAGTGAGGTCGTCAATTACAGCACTGGTTTGCGCACTGAGCGCCATCTGAGCCACATCACCGTGCTGGATGTGCCTTCCTATTCAAAGCCACTGTTAATCAGTGATGCGATGATTAACATCGAGCCCGACCTCGATGCAAAGCGCGACATCGTGCGCAACGCCATCGATCTGGCCCACGCTATCGGCATTGCCGTGCCAAAGGTGGCGATTCTGGCTGCCGTGGAAACAATCAATGCCAAGATGCGCTCGACGATCGATGCTGCCGCGCTGTGCAAGATGGGGGACCGCCAGCAAATCTGCGGCGCAATGATCGATGGTCCGCTGGCATTCGACAACGCGATTTCGGCGCAGGCGGCGCGGGAAAACGGCATCGTTTCACCGGTAGCGGGCCAAGCCGATATTCTGATCGCTCCTGACCTCGAGGCAGGCAACATACTTGCAAAACAATTGCAATATCTGGCCGATGCCCAGTCAGCTGGCCTGGTGATGGGCGCGCGGGTACCGATCATCGTGACCAGCCGGGCGGACGGTACTCATGCGCACGTCGCATCCTGCGCATTGGCGTTGTTGGTAGTCCATGCCAGGGATAGTCAACAGCATGCTTCGACACAGGACATTCGATGAAGTACAAGGATTATTACAAAACACTGGGTATCGAGCCGACCGCATCCATCGACGATATCAAGAAAGCCTATCGGAAGCTTGCCCACCAATTTCACCCGGATGTCTCCAAGGACCCGCAAGGTGAAGAAAAATTCAAGGAGGCGGCCGAAGCTTATGCGACGCTGAAAAACCCTGAGAAACGACAGCAATACGACAGCCTTGGCAAGCCCCCCGTAGGAGAAAACGTTTCGCCGCCTCCTGAGTGGCAGCAACGCTACGCTAACGATGCAGCAGCGTTCGACGATGTCGACCTCGGCGACTTCTTTAAAGCCTTCGGTGCAAATGGTCGCGGCGCCAGAGACGAAAGGGCGTATGCCAATTTTTCGCAAGCGGGTGAAAATTACGAACTCAGCGTACCGATTACGCTGGAAAAAATAGTTAGCGGCGGCGAGATGGATGTTGCTGTGGAAGTGCCGGAATTCGATGCGCATGGCTTGCCGCACCGAAAGCTTCGTACGTTTCGTGTCAACATTCCCAAAGGAGCGAGCGAAGGCCAGCGTTTGCGCCTGGCCGGCAAAGGTGGCCCCGGACACAACGGTGGAAAACCTGGCGACCTGTATCTGGTTTTGACGATCATGACGCACAAGCTCTATCGTGTGACCGGCCAGGACCTTTACTTCGATCTTCCTTTGTCGTCTTGGGAGGCGGCACTCGGCGCCACGGTCGAAGTGCCGACATTGGGTGGAACGGTGGCACTGACCATCAAACCCGGCACGTCTTCCGGACAGCGGTTGCGCCTTGCCAAGCGCGGTTTGCCAGCCGCAAACGGTGACATGGGAAATCTGTATGCGGTCGTCAAGATCGTGATGCCCGATCAGGTAAGTCAAGCCGAGCAGGCGCTATATGAACAGCTGGCTGCCATCTCCGTTTTCAAAGCGCGTGCGCATTTCAAAAGGGAAACAAAATGAATGTCGAGTTTTCTCAATGGACTCTGCTCGGCGATGAGGCGGTCTGCTCGGCCGAGTACCTTGCCGAGATATCCGGCCTGTCGAACCAGGAAATTGAAGAACTGATCGACTATGGCGTGATCATGCCTGTCGATATCGCAAGCCAGCCACTGTCTTTTCACCTGCGCCATGTCGTGACAGCCAACACCGCCCGCAGATTGCGGGATGATTTTGAACTCGACCAACACGGTTTGACACTCGCTATGACGTTGATGCGCCGTATGGTCGATTTACAGGAGCAGCTCGACGCGTTGCGTGCGCGGATCGAGCATGCCAGGTGAAACTTTCATCGGTCATTGCGAATCGCCATTCGCTCTTTGATGGCTGTGCGAACCGTTCGCCCAAATGCGACTCGCCAGCTTGCTCAGCTCGCTGAACCACAGCACAGCACTTGCCATCGCGACGCAAACCAACCACTGATACGACGTCAGCGGTACGGTATGAAAGGCAATATTCAATAACGGCAGGTTGACTACTGCCACCTGCAACAGCACCGACAGCGCAACCGCGCCCCACAACCAGGCGTTGACGAACAGATGTGCAAAGGCACTGGTCGTGTCCGAGCGTGCGGTAAAGCAAGTAAACATGCTAGTCAGAACGAGGGTCGTAAAACCTGCCGTACGTGCGGTGGCGAGATCGTGCGTGCCCTCGATTAACCCGCCCGGTAGATGCATGTCGATTACCAGCAACGTCGTTATTGCAATCACCAGGCCTGTCTGTACGACATTTGCCCACATGCGTGTGTCGATCACCCGATCACCAGGATGTCGGGGTTTGCGTGCCATCAGATCCTCGGTCGGTGGATCGATGCCCATTGCCAGAGCCGGGCCAGAGTCCGTGATCAGGTTGATCCACAGGAGCTGGGTGGCCAGCAGCGGCAGCACCACGGCGTCGCCTGCGCCACTGAGCCCTATCACGCTGGCGCCGACGACACCGAGAAATACCGTCAAGACCTCGCCCATGTTGGATGACAGGAGGTAGCGCAGGAATTTGCGAATATTGTCCAGAATTGCGCGTCCTTCGCGCACGGCTTTAACGATTGTCGCGAAATTATCGTCGACAAGAATCATCTTGGCTGCTTCCTTGGTCACTTCGGTACCGGTCACGCCCATTGCAATACCGATATCAGCCGCTTTCAAGGCGGGCGCGTCGTTGACGCCGTCGCCGGTCATGGCCACGACGTTGCCGTCTGCACGCAAGGCGGCGATGATGCGCAGTTTGTGGGCTGGCGATACGCGGGCATAGACCGACGTTGTGCGCACGGCCTCGGCAAAAGCGGCATCGTCGAGTGCATCGAGCGCGGTGCCGGTCAGTGCCGCCGAACCGGACACCACAATCTTCAGATCCGTGGCAATGCGCGCGGCTGTGCGTGGGTGGTCGCCAGTGATCATGATGATCCGAATGCCAGCCCGATGCGCCTCGTCGATAGCAACCGCTGCTTCCTTGCGTGGTGGATCGATGATGCCCACGGTACCCACGAAGATCAGATCTTTTTCCAGAATGGCGTTCGTCTCTTCATCCTCGCCCGGTGCCAGCGGACGGTAGGCCACGGCCAGCGTGCGAAGCGCTGCGTCAGATAAAGTATCGACGTCAGCCAGGATGTGTGCCCGGCGCGCCTCGTCGAGTTCGATGGTTTCCATTCCGATCCGCATCCGGGTGCACTTGTCGAGCAGGACATCCGGCGCACCTTTTGTGATCAGCACGACAGCGTCATCGTGTTCATGGTCGCGCTCGATGGTCGACATCATCTTGCGTTCCGACGTGAAGGGAATTTCACGGATGCGCTGGAAACGGCGTTCACGGCGCTCACGCATCGCACTTCCGCCTAGTTTGCACTCCGCCACGAAAAACGCTGCCTCTGTGGGGTCGCCGTGAATTTGCCAGGCGGCATCGGTTCCTTGACGCAGGTCGGCATTGCCGGCCAGGGACCCACCGCCGAGCATCACGATGGTTTCCTGGTGCAGTGGCCCGGTCGTCAGCGCAGTACCGTCGTGTTCGACTTTGCCCTCCGGCGCGTATCCGACGCCTGTGACGTGGGTATGGCCAGAGGCGGTGATTACCCGCTCGATGGTCATTTCGGCGCGAGTGAGCGTGCCGGTCTTGTCGGAAGCGATAACCGAAGCCGAGCCTAATGTTTCTACAGAAGAAAGTTTCTTGACGATTGCATTGTGTTTTGCCATCCGGTGCACTCCCAGTGCCAGCACCACCGACAGAATCGCCGGCAGCCCTTCCGGCACGGCGGCGACGGCCAGCGACACGCCCAGCAGCAAGACGTGCATGACATCTGCGATGCTACGGATTTCGGAAATCAACAACACGGTACCCACCACCACGGCGGCGATAACGAGGATCGCCATGCCCAGCATTCGCCCTATCCGCCCGACTTCTTTCTCCAGGGGCGTTGGCTCGTCCACTGTGGCATCGAGCATTGTGGCGATTGCACCAATTTCGGTTGCCATGCCGGTTGCTGTAATAATTGCCCGACCAGTGCCCTGCGCAACGGTTGTTCCCTTGAACACCATATTGCGTCTGTCGCTCACCGGCACCGCCGTGGTCAGCGTTGCAGCATCTTTCAGCACCGCCTCGCTTTCACCCGTCAACGACGCTTCCTGCATGTGCAGGGTAGTGGCCTCGAGTAGGCGCCCATCGGCGCCGACAGCATCACCCTCGGACAACATCAGAATATCGCCGCGCACCAGTTCGCTGCTGGGTATGCGTAATGACTTGCCGTCCCGCAGGACCGAAGATGTCGCAGTCGTCATCTTGGCCAGTGCGGCAACGGCGTCCTGCGCTTTCGCCTCTTGTACAAAACCAAGTATGGCGTTGAATAGAATTACCGTTGCAATGACCACGGCGTCCACCGGCCAGCCGGCCATGCCTTCAATTGCCCAGGCAACCAATGCGATCACGACGGCAGCAAGCAGAAGATAGACCAGCGGGTCTTGAAAGTGCACCAGTACCCGACGCCAGGTGGACAGTCGAGGCGCAGATTTCAGCGTGTTCGAGCCGTTTTCCTTGAGTCGGCGAGATGCTTCCGCTGTGGTAACGCCGTCATGTCCAGACTGGCAAATGCGTAAGGCTGCGTCGGCAGTATCGATCGAGAAGTCAATGGATGCAGCAGCTTTCAAGGATATTTGATCGATCGCCATTTTGCCTTTTCCTTGTGCTCGGCAAAGGCCGGCCGTGTTTGTACCAGCAGGGTTGTGTGCTTGAAAGAACGATCTGGCACGGATATTTTTTACCTTACACCGAAACTGCTGAACCGAGGGTTGTATCTGCATGCGCGCAGCGATGCATTCCCTGGCGGTGAGGTGCATGGGCAGTCAGGCCCGAACAACTAAAAACGGTTGTGTACGTCCACTCCCGGTGAGCCTACTTTGTAACGATATCGCGTTGCATGGCTGCCAGTTTCCCGAGCAACTGATACTGCGCCGCTGGCGGCACGCCGTTGCGTACCATCGCCTCCTGCAGGTCCTCGGCTAAGGCATTGAAATCGGCATTACGCAGGCGCATCCCGTCGTGCGCCTCCTTCATGTCCGCGCCTTCGTATGTGCAAGGCCCGCCAGTCAATACGCAGAACTGGTCGGTCAGCATGCGGGCCAACCGGCCGATGTCTGCATCCTTGAAATGCTTTTTGATTCGTACGTCCTCCCGTACCAGCACCAGTGCCGTGTCGACGATTCTGCGTATGCCGGCCTTGCCGCCAAATTGTTGAAACGTCACATCGGATGCCGCTGGCACTGCTTGCGTTACGTTCTGCCCCATGACCGGCAGAAAAACAAGCAGCAGGAGCATGGCAAGCACTGCCCGACGCGCACTGGCAAACATCGTAATAATATTCATCGATTGCCTCAAAAGCCGGTTTGCAAAGACAGGTAGATACCGCGCTGACGCCTCGGATTCAATATCGTGATGTCACCGAGAGCGACGTAGGCAGCGGTGAGCGAAAAGTTTTTCGAAGGCAGGTAAGCGACGAATGCGTCGTAATAATCCTGTTCTTTGTCAAAACTCAGATTGTAGTGCGGCTTCACACGATATTCCGCACCAACTACCAACGCGCGATTGACCAGGTACGCAGCCGAAACTTCCGGAACGAACTCGTAGCGGTTCCGGCCGTCGCCACCAAATCCGAGCAGGCCCATTTGATTGGCGCGCGTGGCGCGAAGCGTCCCGTTCAACAGGATGCGGTGCGATAGCAGCAGTTTGGTCGCCGCGACGTAATAGTCGAGTCCGTGCTCACGCCTGGCCCCGAAGTCCCTGACGCTGCCAACGCCAGTCAAGCCTTTTACTCCGCTATGGTGCTTGGACATCAAGCCGACAGCGATCTGCGGCAGGAAGCCGTCCTGCCCGTACACTGCGTCGCCAGCGACCTTGAGCTTGAGTCCGACAATGTCTTGTCCGACCGAGACATTGTCGAGCGGGCCACCGGTTCCATTGAAGCGCTGCCTGGCTAGAGACAATTCCAGACGGTCGGCGATCCCGATGGCAACGCCATGCGTAGTAATGGCGTAGTCCTGAGTGCGCAAGGCCGTCACGTGAGCGTTGGCACCGTAGCTGTCGCGGGTGCCGTAGCCGGTGATCAGTGCCCAAGGCACGAGACCGCCGCCGCCGGCGCCCTCGATCTGCATCACGCCGCTAGTGGCAAGCAACTTGCCCATGTCCGGCCGGGCCTGTGCGCAAACGGCACCGGTCAGCAATGCCAGAACCGCGGCGACGATCGCATTCACATTCGATGTCCGCATGATTTCCCTAGAAGAATATTTAGCTAGTGTAGGCGTGCCGACGCCACACGCAAAAGCCATTTGAAAAAATCTTCGAAGATGCGTGCACCAACGCACTGTTTTGTTGTTTGAATACAATTAAAACGCATGGGGAATCAGCTTGGCGTGGACCATTTCAGCAACACCATGCCGCCGACAATGAGCACCACCGCGCATACCCGGGCAAAACTCAGTTGTTCGCCGAACACTGCGATACCAACTGCAAATGCACCTACTGCGCCAATGCCCGTCCAGATGGTGTATGCAGTGCCAAGCGGCAATGTGCGCATTGAAAGCGACAACAGGCTGAAGCTGGCGATCATGACTACGATGGTCAGGACCGAGGGAGCTAATCTGGTGAAACCAGCCGATTGTTTCATGAAGTACGCCCAGACCACTTCCAGAAGTCCGGCAACTACCAGCATTATCCAAGCCATTGTGAATTTCCCTTAAACGAACATGGATTACTTCTCTGGCTTGACCAGAACGCGTCCATTGACGGCTTCCAGCAAGCGATCGCGCTGGCTGACGAAAGCAACCTTCAGTATGACGTCTAGTGCCAGCGCCAGTGCCAGTACCTGAACACGGTAGCGGTACGCCTTATCCCGCGCCGGCGGACGAGGGCCGCAGCTAAGATGGGAAAATTACGCCTCATGGGGTGGATGCTCGATATGCAGGTTGGTGGGGCCGAGACGTTTTCGAGGCGGCCGATGGTTTTGCGGGTTGATCCTGCATGCAGGGCCAGATCATCTTGATTGAGGCCGAATGCGCGGCGAATACCAGCAAAGTAGGCGATTGCTCTGGGCGTTATGCTACCCTTTTCAAAAGTAAAGGGTAGCAACGGCAACACAAAACGGAGATTTTTGACCGAAGCCGCCAAAATCCGGGCGAGGCTTACACCGATTGACATGTATCAGCCGAAAGTGCCTGGGAGATCAGCGATTTCGATCGCCTCGCCAATTAATTCAAGCGCATCGCTTTTTTTAGGCCAGTAAGCAATATTGCTTGCGAACATTGTATCAATCTGGCATTTTTCCTAATCAGTCCTGCAACCGGAAAACATTTCATGAATCCTTCGTCGAAAATCCTTACCGTTCTTGCAATTGCCTTCACGTCTTCGATCTGCGCGCCTGCGTTCGCTGCACCGGAAACATTCATCATCGACGGCACGCACACGTATCCGCGTTTCTCATACAGCCACCTGGGGTTTTCCACGCAACTTTCCCGGTTCAACAAGACCAGCGGCAAGGTGGTCTACGACAAGGCGACGAAAACCGGCGAGGTCGATATCGTCATCGACATGAAATCGGTGGATACCGGGTTTGCTGTATTCGATGAACACATTCAGCGTACCGATTATTTCGACACGGCCAATCATCCGACGGCGACGTTCAAATCGACCAAGGTCAATTTCAACGGCGACCAGCCGGCTTCGATCGATGGCAATCTGACCATCAAAGGCGTGACCAAACCAGTGACGTTGACGGTGACCTCGTTTCAGGCGGCAGCGCATCCGATGCTCAAGAAAAATGCCATCGGTGCGAATGCTTACACGCTCATCAAGCGGTCGGACTTCAATGCCGGCAAGAATGCGCCGAATGTAGGGGATGAAGTGCGCATCGACATTGCGCTGGAAGCCATTGCAGGGTAAAAAATAAAAGGAAACGGTGCGACACGCTGACAACGCACCGGCGCGTGGTTGTTCTGCAGACATGGCTATACAGTCCTCAGTTTATTGCCTTACAATCGCGCTCATTCCGTTTTCTGCCATTTGACCTACTGATGCATTCGTTGCGTACGCACGCCAACCCCCGCAGCCTTTGGCTGATACTGTTCCTCGTCGTGGCCTTGCTTGCCACGCAGTGGATCGGCGTCATGCATCGGGTCGCGCATAGCGGTCTGATGCAAATCGGTGAAATTGCATTGGTATCGCAGACCGCGCACGGTTTCCCAGTGGCACAAACACCATCGTCGCAGCTTCTGGCTTCGTTGCAGGAGTTGTTTCAGGAAGGGAACAAAACGCTATCCCATTCCTGTGACGCATTCGATGCAGCCACGCTGGGGCATGCCATGGTGCCGGCTCCAATCGTCATGCCGGTTATCGCTGCGCAGTTCGATATCGACCAACGTATTGCATTTCTCTCCTGGTCGGCTCCCTTCTTTCCCTGTTTTTCTTCCCGCGCGCCGCCTCCGGGCTGATTGTTATCGCATCAGCTTCGTTTGCAGCGCCGGAACCTCCACTTCGTAATAATCCTGCGATACGGCTCCGGTGACCTTTACTTGCTTTTCAAGGAACCACCATGCACGTCCAACGCACTGTATTGGCAAGCGCGGTCTTGTCCGCGCTTGTATCGCCTTCGTTTGCCCAGTTCGCGCAACCGGTTGAGCAAACTCTCCCCAGCGTCATCATCACCGCCACCCCGTTCGGCAATAGCGCCGGCGACCAGATTCTGACACCGGCAAAGGTGTTGTCCGGCGATGCACTGAAAAACCGGCTTGGCGCCACTCTGGGCGACACGCTGTCGAACGAACTCGGCGTCTCGTCGTCGAGTTTCGGTGCCGGTGCATCGCGGCCGATCATTCGTGGCCTGGAAGGTTCACGCGTCAAGATACTGGAAAACGGCATGTCGGTATTCGACGTTTCGGGTCTTTCCAACGATCATGCGATCGCCACCGACGGCCCGACGGCCAGGCAAATCGAAATCCTGCGCGGGCCGGCGGCACTGCTGTACGGCTCCGGCGCAATCGGCGGCTTGATCAATGTCGTCAACGACCGCATTCCCACCGAACTCGCGCCTGTGCCGACCGGCGAAGTCGAGGCCCGGTACGGTACAGTCGACAGTGCCAAGACGCTGTCGGCATCCGGCGACGCGTCTTATGGTCGCATCGGCTTGCATGTCGACGGCAGTAAGCGCCGTGCCAACGATTACCGCATTCCCGGCAACAGCACGCTGGGCGACAGCAGTTCGCCATCGGGCCGTTTGCCGAATTCCTTTGCTGAGCAAGATAGCATCGGCCTGGGCGCGTCGCTGATCGAGCGCTGGGGTTACATTGGTGCTTCGGTCACCTCGCTTAACAGCAAATACGGCATACCGACGCCGGAAGCAGCGCGGATCGACTTGTCGCAACGCCGTTACGACATCGCTGCGCAGCTCAATAATCCATCGCCGGCGTTCGAAACCCTTCGGGTAAAAGTGGGGTACAGCGACTACAAACATACCGAATTGAATGCGGAAAGCGTGCCGCAAACCGATTTCAAGAACCGTGGACTGGAAACCCGCGCCGAACTGACCCATGCCCCGATTGCCGGTTTTCGCGGTACGGTCGGCTTGCAGGCTGACAGGACAAATTTCTCGGCCCTCGATGCCGCCACCGGTGGCGTCAACACCGTGCCGCCGACTCGCTCCGCCACAGCGGCGCTGTTTTTGGTGGAAGAGCGGGCGTTTGGACCGGTGCGCATGAACGCCGGCGCGCGGCTGGAATCAGTCAAGCACACACCGACCGGTAATCGTGAGCGCACATTCGACCTGGGCTCGTATTCGCTGGGCGGCTTGTGGACATTCATGCCCGGTTATGGATTCGGCGCAACGGCCTCCGTTGCGCAGCGTGCGCCGACCGCTGATGAGCTTTATTCCGGTGGGCCGCACGAAGCGACAGCGACCTTCGATGTCGGTAACCCGGATTTTGCGAAGGAGACTTCGCGCAACCTGGAGCTGACCCTGCAAAAAACGTCGGGGCTGGTGCGCTGGCAGGCCAATCTGTTCCACAACCGGGTAAAGAATTTCGTGTTCGGCCAGATCAGCGGTACGACGGTCGACAACGAGGGCAATCCTGGCGACGAATTTCGATTGCGTAATTTCAGCCAGGGCGAAGCGACAATCCGTGGTGCAGAAGCGGAAGTTACCTACAACGCATTCGGGGAAGGCGTATCGCTGCGCGGCTTTGCCGATAATTCCCACGGTACGCTGGAAGGCGCAGGCAGCCTTCCGTTACAACCCGCAAAGCGCATCGGCGTCGACGTGAATTACCGGCAAGGGCAGTGGCGGGGCGGCGCTTCGGTGCTGCGAGCCTCCAGCCAGAACCGTTTGGCCACGTTCGAAACTCCCACGCCCGGCTATACCCTGCTGGACGCGAATCTTTCCTATACTCAGAAGTTTGGCGACAACCGCGTGACTTGGTTTGCCTTGGCAAAAAATCTCTTGAACCGGGATATTCGCGTATCGACATCGGTGCTCAAGGATGTTGCGCCGGCACCGGGGCGTAACCTGATCGTCGGGGTTCGCACGCAGTTCTAGCAATCTGCTTGTCCTCAACACAGGCGAGAACAGGCTTCGGTGACGAATGCAACCGACAGTGTCGTCTTGCTGCACAGGCCGACACGGCCGACGTAGACATGCAGAGCTTTATGGACGAAGCATTGGCTGATGTGGATGGCTGGACCAAATGAGGCGGGGCAATCTTGTGACCATTGCCATGCAAGGCGACTTCGAAAAACCTCGGCCCACCCTGGTCATTCAGGCTGATCACTTTGGCGATAAAGCAACGGTAACAATGCTGCCGGTAACCAGTACGCTGGTCGCTGCGCCACTACTGCGCATTACCGTTCAGCCCGGTGCCGAGAACGGTTTGCAGAAGCCATCCCAAGTGATGTTGGATAAAACCATGACCGTGACGCGCCACAAGGTGAGACAACCATTCGGACGCATCGATGCTGATGCCCTGGTGGAGATTGAGCGCTGCCTGATTGTGTTCCTTGGCATCGCCAAGTAACGCGAATTATTGTTTTGTTTCACCGGATTGCTAAAGTTGTAGTAAAAAAACCGGATCAGAGAAGATGAACTCTCATTCAAGAGAGAGCAGCTTACGAGCGAAAGCCGCCAATCGAACGAACAGGGGTAAAAACGAAGACTAAAGTCGGCGAGATCGCTACCAACATGAAACGGGCTCGATGCGAGAATTTTCCTTTAAGCTGTCACGTCCGCAAACAGAGACGGTCACATGAACAAGAAAAGCAACGTCTCGGTCATGGGTCAGATTCCGACGAGCATATGGGTTCTCGGTTTTGTCAGCATGTTGATGGATATTTCCTCGGAAATGATCCATAGCCTGCTGCCTTTATTCATGGTGACGGTGCTTGGAACGAGTGTTTTCGCGGTTGGCCTGATCGAAGGATTGGCCGAGTCTACGGCGCTGATCGTCAAAGTATTTTCGGGAACATTGAGCGACTATCTCGGCAAGCGCAAGGGGCTTGCGCTCTTTGGTTATGCTTTGGGCGCACTGACCAAGCCGCTATTTGCGATTGCCTCTTCGACCGGCGTTGTAATGACTGCCCGGTTACTCGACCGGGTCGGCAAAGGAATACGTGGCGCGCCACGTGATGCATTGGTTGCGGATATTGCACCACCCCATTTACGCGGTGCAGCGTTTGGCCTACGCCAGTCACTTGACACCGTTGGCGCCTTCCTCGGTCCGCTACTGGCCGTTGGCTTGATGCTGGTGTGGGCCAATGATTTTCGAGCCGTGTTCTGGGTCGCCGTCATTCCGGGCGTGCTGGCAGTGGCGTTGCTGTTGTTCGGCGTACGAGAACCTGAACGCCATGACGTTCACAAGCGTTCGAATCCGATTCGACGAGAAAATCTTAAGCGTCTCGGTACTGCATATTGGTGGGTGGTGGGCATTGGCGCAATTTTTACGCTTGCCCGCTTCAGCGAGGCGTTTTTAGTGCTGCGTGCCCAACAGGGCGGTATTCCTATCGCACTGGTGCCACTGGTCATGGTGGCGATGAATCTCATCTATGCGCTATCGGCTTACCCTTTCGGAAAACTCTCTGACCGGATAAGTCACACTAAATTGCTGGCGTTCGGCCTCCTGGTATTGATTGCCGCCGACCTCGTACTTGCTTCCAGCAACCACTGGGGCGTCGTGCTACTCGGCGTCGCATTGTGGGGTGTTCACATGGGCATGACGCAGGGGCTGCTGGCAACGATGGTGGCCGATACTGCGCCAGCTGATCTGCGCGGGACCGCCTACGGGTTCTTCAATCTGGTCAGCGGATTGGCGATGCTGGTGGCTAGCGTGTTGGCCGGACTGTTATGGGATCAACTTGGGGCATCGTCCACGTTTTATGCGGGCGTGATTTTTTGCCTGATTGCACTGGCAGGATTAGCATGGCAATCGCTCACGAAGGTTAACAACACCTAAACTGGTTTGAATTCGAAAACTGCCTCAATTATTTGTGTTTGGTTACTTCGGTTGCGTTACTTGAATAGCTAAAAATACGCATATTGGTAATTAAGGACAAAAAAAACCGCTGCCTTTCGCAGCAAAGGACTGACGGAATCCGGATTCGTCGTGGATATGGAATGAAACGGCGAGCAAGGGTCAGCAATCGAGAAATGTGAAGCCGCCCATTCCCGCAATGCATGTGTTCAACAGCAATTTTCAACTTACACTTACTATTCAGTTGTTCGATTTTCTTCCGTGGCTAGCTGTCGCATCCCGGGCGATCATGAACAGGCAAAAAGGCAGATTAGTCCGCTGCGCGCTGGCAAAAGCACGGCCTGGATCGCGCATGAATAATCTGCGGTTTCCTAAGCCAGTGAGACTGTCATAAAGCGCCTGCTGTTCGATTTGCATCCGCGCTTCTACCAACTCGCGTTCGAGTCGTGTTCTTTCTATAGCTTGAGTTATGACGCGCAAAAGGGTATCAGGCGCTAACAGTGTTTTCGGTAGATAGTCGCAGGCGCCGCGTTTCATTGCCTCTACAGCCACCATTTCATTGCCTTCGCCAGTCAGCATCACCACTGGCGTTTTTACCGCAAATACCCCGCGTAGTTCAGCCAGCAGTTCGAGCCCATCGGTTCCTGGCAAGTGATAGTCGAGTAGGATGCAATCGAAGATTTGTTGTGAAATCAGGTACCGTGCCTCACTTGCACATACCGCTTGAGTAATGTCGCCGTCCCAGCCAGCTTGCGTTAATGAAACGCGAGTTTTCTTGCGATCTACTTCATCGTCGTCAACGATGAGAATATGCTGCCTTGTCATTGCAAATCCGGTAACTCAACCACACGCCAGTAATGCTCGAGCATGGATATTGCTTCTAAGAAGCTGTGGCCCGGGCTATGCTTGAGCACATAGCCAGCGACATTCTTGTCATAGGCTCGCACCCGATCCTGTTCGTCGGCAGACGTCGTCATGACAAAAACAATGCATCGATGCAATTTTGGATCCTTGCGTAGTTCGCTGAGGAACTCCAGTCCACCCATGCGCGGCATGTTGAGATCGAGCAGAATGATCAAGGGACGAGGAATTGGGGGGCAACCGTTGGTGCTACGAAGCATTTCCAACGCTTCGATGCCGTCTTTGGCCACAGTCAGTGGGTTTGCTATTCTGAGCTCGCGAAAAGCACGTTTGACGGCCATCACGTCGACTTCATCATCTTCCGCCAGAAGGATATTTATGGATGCCATAAGTGTATGCTCTTACCGGGTTGTAGCATTTCTAGTTTCCACGAATTAATACTTGGTTTTCTTAGGTGTTGCAGCTTGTTAAGATCGCCGGAAGAAGTTGTGGAACAATTGCCACCGAGGGTTGTTATCTTTCTACGACGTGCGTTAGCGTCATTCACTTTTGGCAACTAAAGACTGCTAGTAGTTAAACTCAAAGACGGCCGGCAGTGTGCATCTTTTCGCGAGCGGCAGGGGTAGCCTCGATATGTGGTCCCATCTGTGAAGATAGGATTAATCCAAGTTCAAGCTGCCTGCATTGATTTTTAGCCGCTGCCGCACCTTGTGTTGCGACATGTACGCTTCCGATGCATCAACCACAGCCCCTTTGGAACATCTATGAAAAAGTACTTACGCTGGTTGATGGGGCGGATCGAACCGTATCGACCACGCCATTCATCGAACACCCTATCCAACAATATTTTATGCAACCTACTGATTCGTACGGCACTTTAAAGCCAAGCCAAAAAATCCGAAACGGCAAATCTTCTGCAATTCTCATTGCCGGCATTGTTGCGGTGCTCGCACTGTTGTGGTTCGGCGGGCTGGGCACCCGCCATCTTGCGGACCCCGACGAGGGCCGTTATGCAGAGATTCCCCTGCAAATGCTTTTGACCGGAGACTGGATTACCCCTCGTTTGAATGGACTGAAGTATTTTGAAAAACCTCCCTTGCAGTATTGGGCAACGGCGGCATCGTATGCTCTGTTCGGCGCTGGCGAAGCAGCATCTCGTCTTTGGACGGCATTAACTGGTTTTTTCGCGGTGATGGCGACCTGGCATGCAGGAAAACGGCTCTTTGGTTCTACCGCTGGCAATTACGCGGCACTCATATTGATGAGCGCGTTCCTGTTTCCCTTAGCCGGTATGGTCAACACGCTCGACATGGGCGTGTCTTGCTTCATGACCATCGCGTTGATGCACTTTCTGCTCGCGCAGCGCGACGATGCGAACGCCCTTGAAACGCGCAATGGCATGTGGATTGCATGGGCTGCGAGCGGCTTGGCAATTTTGAGCAAAGGGTTGATCGGCGTCGTATTGTTGGGCGCCGTGCTCGTTGCGTATTCGATACTGCAGCGCGATCGCCAGCTCTGGCGGCGGCTGCATCTGATATCGGGCGTGGCGATCATGCTGGTCATTGCGGTGCCGTGGTTTGTTCTTGTTTCACGCGCCAATCCGGAATTTCCCCAGTTTTTCTTTATCCATGAGCATGTCGATCGTTTTTTGACGAGCGTGCATGGGCGTTCGCATCCCTGGTACTACTACGTTCCAATTCTCGCCATCGGACTGTTGCCGTGGCTTGGTTTGTTGCCCGTTGCGCTCAAACATGCCTGGCAAGCCAACCTAACAACACGCCGGTTTCAACCTGAACGGTTTTTGCTGGTGTGGATCGTTGTCATTTACCTTTTTTTCTCGGCATCCAATTCAAAGCTTCCATTTTATCTGGTGCCGATTTTGCCGGCCATTGCGCTACTGATGGGGATTTCACTCTCGCGCATGCAAGGCGCACAATTGTTTAAATATCTACTACCTGTAGTCGTACTCGGCGTGACCGGCGCCGCCACTGCGCAGTATCTTGAGTTTTTGGCGCCCGGTGAGAAATATGAGTCGTTTCACGGATGGCTGCTGCTCGGCATGTTGACACTCACGCTCAGTTGGGGATGCGGCGCATGGGCGGCATATCGCGATCGAATGACGATTGGGGTCTTGATTGCCGCTATGGGAACGTTGCTCGGATTGCAAATCGTGATGGTCGATGTAGATGCGCTGGCGCCCGAGTTGTCCACTTATCGCGTGGCGGAAAAAGTCAGGCCGTTGCTCACGCCGGAAATGCCGTTCTACAGCGTTGGCACATATCGACATGGACTGGCGTTTTACCTGCAACGATCGCTAACCCTGGTCGATTACAAGGGGGAGCTTGCCTTTGGTCTTGAGCAGGAGCCAAAAAAGGGAATCGCTGATCTTGAAACATTTTCTGCGGTATGGCGGACGTTGCCGGCAGGGCTCGCCGTCATGCGATCGACGACGTTCAAGACTCTCCTTCAACAGAAGTTGCCGATGGAAGTCGTCCACGCCGATACGGATCTCATCTTGGTCAAAAAATCCGTTGGGCAAGTAGACGGGGCCGCACGGTAGCGACCGCCTTTGCGCGCTCTGGTGTGGCAGCGCGCACTGCACGTCGAGGGACCCAATGTGGTGGTTTGTGTAAACGACAATGGCACCGGCATTCCCCCCGACATGGTGACTCATGTCTTCGATCTCTTTACCCAGGCTGAGCATTCGTTGCAGCGTACCAAAGGGGGCCTGGGCATCGGACTACGCGTAGTGGCAGAACTGGCGGCTCTTCATGGCGGAAGCGTAATGTGCCATAGCCGCAGTTTAGGTATGGGCAGTATCTTTACAGTCCAATTGCCGCTGGCAAGCGCACTGGCTTCATCGATGATGCCGTCGACCCCTGTTGTGCAAGTGCAGTCGGCACTGATCGACCGGCCACCTCGCGTCCTGATCGTCGACGACAATGTGGATGCCGCAGATGTCATCCTGATAGCACTGACTGATATGACCATGCCGTTATAAAGGCCATACGTATGCGCTCCATAACCCCCAAAGCCCAGAATGCCAAAAGCGCTTTTGCGTCTTGTATTTCAAGGGATGCTTTTTTGCTCCCGATTCCGGGCATAGTGCAATAGTCACGCAACAATCGATGCGGGTCATACGTGAATATCGCCATGCCCCGCCAGGCGCCGGGCATGGTTTGTCACCAGCGCCTGCAGCAGTGGTATCGCAGCATCGGCGATGCGATCGATGCTTTGCTCGCGAAGCTGCGCCAGATCGACGCGGGTCGTACTGCGCAAGCCGGCCCAGTGCAGCAGGGCATGGCAGGCCTGGGCATCGTCGAACAGACCATGGAGGTAGGTGCCGAGTATCGACCCATCGGCAGACAGTGCGCCTTCCGGAGTGCCGTCGAGTTCGAAGGCAGGGCGTGCAAGCGCTGCGCCCTGCGACTTGCCCATGTGAATTTCATAGCCGCTGACCGTGGCTTCGGCGAACAGGCAGCGTCCGGCAACCTGCGCCAGCCGCTTGTCGCGGGTCATTTCAGTATCGAAATCGAGCAGGCATAGCGCTTGCGATGTACCGGGCGGCCCTTCCAGCCCGAGCGGATCGGCGACTGTACGCCCCAGCATCTGGAAGCCGCCGCAGATGCCGATGAGCTTGCCGCCGTAGCGCAAATGTCTTTTCAAGTCCTGGTCCCAGCCCTGATCCCGAAGAAAATCCAGGTCGGCGCGGGTGTTTTTACTACCGGGCAGGATGATCAGTTCTGAGGGCGGTATGGACTGGTGCGGTGGCACGAATACGACATCGACATCCGGATGCGCGCGCAAGGCATCGAAATCGGTGTGATTGCTGATTCGCGGAAAAACCGGCACGACAATGCGAAACTTGCCCGCTTCTGGTTGCGCACCCTGTATCGCATCCTCGGCATCGAGGTGCAATCCTTGCAGATAGGGCAGCACTGCCAGTACCGGCTTGCCGGTTTGTTGTTCCAACCAATCCAGACCCGATGTGAGCAAATCGATGTCGCCGCGAAACCGGTTGATGACAAAACCGACGATGCGTGCACGCTCGCTGTCCGATAAGCATGACAGGGTGCCCACGAGATGCGCGAACACGCCGCCGCGGTCGATGTCGGCTACCAGAATCACCGGACAATCCACAGCTTCGGCAAACCCCATGTTGGCAATGTCGCGGTCGCGCAAGTTGATTTCAGCCGGGCTGCCGGCGCCTTCGACGATGATCGCATCGTACTGTTGCAACAGGCGCTGATGCGATTCCAGCACCGCTTGCATGGCAATCGTCTTGTACTGGTGATAATCGCGCGCATTCATGTCGGCCCATACCCGGCCGTGGATGATGACCTGGGCGCCGGTGTCGCTCGATGGTTTGAGCAGTACCGGGTTCATGTCGGTATGCGGCGCCACGCCGGCGGCTTGTGCCTGCAGTGCTTGTGCACGGCCGATCTCGCCACCGTCGGCGGTAACAGCGCTATTCAAGGCCATGTTCTGCGGCTTGAATGGCGCCACGCGCACGCCTTGCCGTGCAAGCAAGCGGCACAATGCGGCCACGACGGTGCTTTTGCCGGCGTCGGAGGTCGTACCCTGCACCATCAGGGTCGTGAATGGGAAATTCATGGTTGCTTCGACTGCGCAGGCACAGGCGCAGGTGAAAGCACCGGCGGAAGAACCGGCACCCGGCGGCTACGCGCCTGTTCGAGTTTCTCGCACATGTCGGTTGCGCCAGCGACGATGCGTGGCGTGGCGCGATTGAGCAAGTCGGCATTGACCGAAAACAGATTTCCTTGTCGCACCGCCGCCAAAGAAGGGAAGGCTTTCCAGGCATCGAGTGCGCGATCGGTTCGGTTGCGGGTATCGCCACTAAAAATCGCTTCCGGGTTTGCTGCGATTACGGCTTCGACACCGACTACAGGTGCTTTGAGCGCCAAGCCAGCGAACACATTTTCACCGCCGCACAGCCGGATCACGTCGCTCAAAACCGTTTCGCCGTTCAGGGTATAAAGCGGTTGGTCCCAAACCTGGTAGAACACCCGCACCGGCGAGCGATGGCGATACCGACCGCCCAGTCCGGCAAGCTGCAACCTGGTTTCGGTTGCAACAGCCCGGGCCTGGCTCTCGGTACCCATCAGGCGGCCAAGCCGTTCCACGCTTTGAGGAATGTCGTCCAGCCGACGCGGGTCGCTGTAATAAAGAGGGATGCCCAGCTTGCGCAGAGGCTCTAGCTGGCGCGCTGCGCCACCATGTAGCCACACTACGATCAGATCGGGCTTGAGCGCCAGAATTCGTTCGAGATCGAGTCTGTTATGGTCGCCCACGCGTGGCAATGCCAGCGCAGCCGCTGGGTAATCACTATAGCTGACGGCGCCGACGATGCGTCCTTCACCACCGGCTGCATACAGCATCTCGGTGACATGTGGCGCCAGGGACACTACGCGTTTTGCTGGCTGCGTCAGCATGATGGTGGCACCTGCATCATCCTGAACGGTGATGGCTGTGCCGGCTGCTGCGACCGATTGCCAGATTGTGAGCACTAGCGTTAAAGCGTGCGCTAAAGGGTGCATTAAACGATGGATCATGAGCGGCTTTCCAATGCATTGTCGGACAAGGAGATCGAATAGGCCGAAAGCGCCTGTGCCAGTTGCTGCCAGCCGGTTGCGTGCGGGGGCAAGCCGAAGCGCACACCGCAGGCAGCGTTGGTAAAAAGCCGCACCCAGATACCGCGCTGCGCCAGGTGATGCGAGAGCCGGGTAGCATCGGCAGCAGTCTCTTGCGCACACCATTGATAAAGGGCGCACCCGCTGGGGTGCAGGCCGTGACTGTCGAGCAGTAGGCAAAGGCGCTCACCCTCTGCCTCTAGGCGGCTGCGCATCGCGATTTGCCAGGTCCGGTTGTTCAAGGCGGCTGTGCCGATCTGCTGTACCGGGCTACTGACTGCCCACGGGCCGAGCATATCGGCCAGTGCTGCAAGCAATGCCGGATGTGCTGCCACAAAGCCGAGCCGCAATCCTGCCAACCCAAAAAATTTGCCCACCGAGCGGAGAACGATCAAACCTGGCTGGCTGGCATGGGCAGCCACGCTCAAAGCCGGCGTCACGTCACCGAATGCCTCGTCCACCACCAGCCAGCCGCCGCGCAGCGCCAGGCGGTCGGCCCAGGCCAGCAACCGTTGCGGCGTAACCGTAGCGCCGGTCGGATTGTTGGGGTTGCAAACGATCATCACGTCGCATCCGGCCACTGCATCGTCGAGCTGCTCATAAGATATTTCGCGTACTGCATGGCCTGCCATGGCCCACTGGTGCGCGTGTTCGGCATAGGTCGGCGCGGCGACGATCACGCGTGACCCGGCTCCGCTATGCGCGCGCAGGCGTGGTAGCGCCTGGATCGCCGCCTGCGTGCCGGCCACCGGTAGTGCGCCCGGGGCGTTGTAATAATCCTCGGCGGCCCGTACCAGTATCGGGTCACGTTCCGGCAGCCGGTGCCAGGCATCGGCATTCAGGTTTGGCGTCGGGTAGCCGTGTGGGTTGATGCCCGTCGATAGATCGAGCCACGCTTCCCGTGGCCGGCCGAAGCGGGCGATCGCGTCTTGCAGGTTGCCACCGTGTTCAAGCATGGAAGCTGCTTTTGACAAGCCACTCAAGCATGACGCCTGCCGCCGCCACACCAAGCCACAATCCAGTAGCACTGGCAACCAGTCTCCAGGCCCGCCCGATGTCCTCGGCGGTGACAGCCCGGTTGCCCCCCAGCGCCGGCCGGTATTCGATTACGCCCGCATAGACGGCCACGCCGCCCAACGCCACATCCAGGGCACCTGCGCCGGCGGCCATGACCGGGCCGGCGTTCGGACTCGGCCAGCCTGGCGCTTGCAGGGCCCAGCATTGCCACGCCAGCCGGGTATTGCCAAGCAACGCATAGGAAAGGGCGGTCAGACGGGCCGGCACCCAGTTCAGCAGGTCGTCGACACGGGCAGCTGCCCAACCGAATTCCTGATAACGCGGCGTGCGGTATCCCCACATGGCGTCCAGAGTATTTGCCAGCCGGAACAGCAGCGCCCCCGGCCCGCCGGCGACCATGAACCAGAACAGCGTGCCGAACACCGCATCGTTGCCGTTTTCCAGCAACGACTCGACGCCGGCTTTGGCAAGCGCCGATGCGTCCGATTGCGCAGTGTCGCGGCTGACAATGCGCGCCGTTGCCGCACGGGCGGCAGGTAGATCGTTTTGCAACAGCGCCTGCTGGATCGGTACAGCATGATCGTGCAGACTGCGCAAGCCCAGGCTGAAATACAACAACCCCACGTGCAGGCACAGGGCGACAATCGTGCTCGGGGTGCTGCCGCTCGTAGCCTGCTCCGGCATCGAATTGTTGCTGAGCCAGGCAAGCAGGCCAAGGGTGAGCAAGGTTGGTGGCAGCACGGCAAGGGCCCATGCCAGCAAGCCCGACAAGGTCCGGATTCTGCCTCGATTCAGGCACCGCTCGATGGCATTTGCCAGGCGGCCGAAGCCTACCAGTGGGTGCCAGCGCCGTGCCTCGCCCCATAGCAAATCCAGCGCCACGCCTGCCCCCATCAGCAATGCCGTCAGAGTGAAGCTGAGGTCGGTGAGCAAGTCAGCCCTTCAGCACCAGCGGTAGCCCAGCCATGACCAACTGCACCCGGTTGCAGGTCGCTGCCACGCTTTGGTTCAGACGGCCTGCTTCATCGACGAACCAGCGCGAGACGGCGCCCTGGGGAATGATGCCCATGCCTACTTCATTCGATACCAGCACCACCTCTCCCGCCGACTGCCGCAGCGCAGTCAAAAACGCTGCACGCTCTTCATGAAAACAGGCTGGCGGCAGGATGTCGCCCACCTCCGGAAATTCTCGGGCTTCGGCAAACAGCAGGTTCGATAGCCACACGGTAAGGCAATCGATCAGGATCAGCCGCTGCGGCGTGCTCCACCGGGTAATTGCCGCGCCCAGGGCAAACGGTTCTTCCACCGTTCGCCAGGCGCTGCTGCGCTGCAACCGGTGGTGGGCGATGCGGGCTGCCATTTCGGTATCGCCCGCTTGCGCGGTGGCGATGTAAAGCACGTCTTTACCACTTTCGGCCGCCAGCAGTTCGGCATGCGCGCTCTTGCCCGAACGCGCGCCGCCCAATACCAGGGTCCGGTTTTGAGTCTGAATCTCAGCTTGAATCTCAGCCTGAATCCGGGTCTTGGTCCGGGTATCGGCCATGTCCGTCGCTACCATTCCACGCCCGGCTGCGCGGCAATGCCGCTGGCAAACGCGTGCTTTACCGGCTGCATCTCGGTCACCGTATCTGCCACGGCAATCAACTCCGGCGGCGCACCGCGGCCGGTCACCACAACATGCTGCATGGCCGGGCGCTTTGCCAGATCGGCGATGATTTGCTCGACCGGCAGGTAGTGGTGTTTCAAGGCGATATTGAGTTCGTCGAGAATTACCAGCCCGATGGCTGGATCGCTCAACAACACGCGTGCCTGACCCCAGGCTTTTTGCGCACAGGCAATGTCGCGCTCCCGGTCCTGCGTTTCCCAGGTGTAGCCTTCGCCCATCGCATGAAAACTGATCTCATCGGGAAAGCGCCGAAAAAATCGTTCCTCGCCGGTTGCCATCGCACCCTTGATAAACTGCACCACGCCGACCCGCATGCCATGCCCCAGTGCCCGCGCCGCCATACCGAATGCGCTCGAACTCTTGCCTTTGCCATTGCCTGAATTGATGACCAACACGCCGGTATTACGATTCGCGGCGTCGATTTTTTGATCGACGACTTCCTTCTTGCGCTGCATCCTGGCGTTGTGACGTTGATTGATCTCTTGCTCGCCCTGACCCTCGCTATCTTGCTGTGCTTGCTGTAGGTCATTCATACTGCGTTTCCTTTCCCGGAATAAAAATGATGCGCCCGCCGTGCTGTACCGCCTCGATCGGGTGGCCCAGGCAGGCGCTCAGCAACGGCGCCTGCATTACCTCTGCAACCGGCCCGGCGCGCCAGCGACCCTCGCCCATGAGCAACAGTGCATGGCTGGCCACGCCATGGGCGAGGTTCAAATCGTGGCTGACCATAACGACTGTTTTTCCATCGACCTTGCAAAACCGCGCCAGCAAGCTCATGACACTGACCTGATGGCCAAGATCAAGTGCGTTCGCTGGTTCATCGAGCAACAGCAATGGCGTGTCCTGCGCAACGACAGCTGCAATTGCAACCCGCTGCCGCTCACCGCCCGAAAGCGACCGGATATCGCGCTCGGCCAGATCGGCCACATCCAGTGCTTGCAATGCATCATACGCGGCACGGTAATCGTCGTCGCTGTCCCAGTAACCGCTTTCATGATAGGGGTGACGTGCCGTCAAAATCGATTCGATCACCCGGTAACCGAAGGCGTCGCTGCGGCCCTGGGGTAAGAATGCCCGCTCTCGCGCCAGTGCCGGCAACGACCAGCCCGGCAAGGCACGTCCCTTCAACTTCACGTCGCCGACATGTGGTGTGCGCATGCCGACCAGCGCTTGCAGCAGGGTGCTTTTGCCGGCACCGTTGCGCCCGATGACGCACCAGCATTGCCCGGGCAGGATGTTCCAGTTCAGCCCGGTGACCAGCACCCGCTCGCCGGCACGTAGTTGTAGACCGATGGTCTGTAATAATTCAGCGCCGGCGAACATGATGCAGTTGCAGTAAAAAGATGGGTACGCCGATGAGCGCCGTAATGACGCCGACTGGCAATTGCTGGGGCGCCACGACGCTGCGCGCCAGAGCATCGGCCAGCACCATGAATGTGCCACCGACCAGAGTGGCCGCCGGCAGCAGCAGCCGGTGATCCGGACCCAGGGCAAAGCGGCAGGCATGCGGGACGATCAGCCCGACGAAGCCGATGCTGCCGGCGTTGGCCACGGCGCTTGCAGTCAGTAGTGCCGAGCAAACGAACAATCCCTGCTTCAATACACCGACCCGAACGCCCAGCGTCGCCGCCGCCTGCGCATGTTGGGCAATGATGTTGATGCTGCGTGCCATGCGCAGGGCATACACCATCGCGCCAGCAAGAACCAGCCACGGCAGCCAGCGCAGTTCTGCACCTGACAGATCGCCGATGAGCCAGAACACCATGCCCCGCAAGCGGTTGTCCGGCGCGATCGACAACATCATCGCGATCAGCGCACCGCACCCGGAGGACACGATTACACCGGTCAACAGTAGAAACGGCCCGTTGCCGTCGACCATGCCACCGCGCAGGTCACGATTGGCCAGGATGAAAAGTAGTAGCGCCACAGCCAGCGCGCCACCGAACGCCGCCATGTCGACGAGCCATGCAGCACTGAAAAACAGCATCGCCGCCAGCGCGCCGACTGCCGCACCACCGGAGACGCCAAGTACATAGGGGTCGGCAAGTGGATTGCGCAGTAGTGCCTGCATCATCACGCCGGCCAGTGCCAGCATGGCGCCGGTGACAAATCCTGCCAGAGCACGCTTGAGGCGTAATTCCAGCAACGTCGCGGCCAACGCCGGATCGGCCCCGGTGGCGCCACCCCCGGCCACACCGAGCAAGTCGGCGAGCGCATGCAGCAGCGCCGAAGCCGGCAGGGAGATCGAACCGATACTGCAGGCAAACAGGAGGCTGGCCACAGCAGCCAGGGCCAATAGCCCCAGCGTGAGCCCGACGCGAGGCCGGCGCCGGTCCATGACACGCCGTGGCGTTGCCATGGACTTTTCCAGTGGCACCGGCGTCACATGCATTTCCCGGAAAGCTGCCGCTTACCGAAAGCCGTATTGCAGACCGACAAACAGGTTGGACTGCGGCGTGGCGTAGTTGCGCGCCAGTTCGTACTCCCGGTTCAAGACGTTGTTCCAGCGGCCAAACACCGACCAGTCACGATCGATGGCATAACTGCCATGCAGGTTGACTACACCGTATCCGGCCAGCACCGCCGTGTTGGCGGAATTCTCGAAGCGCTTGCCGGAAAACTGCGTCTCCACACCTGCCGTCAGCGGGCCGAGCGCATAGTCCAGCGCCAGCGTGCCATGACGCTTGGCCCGCCGCGCCAACTGCTTGTCAGTGGTTCGGTCTTCGGGATTCTGGAAGTCGAGCGAGCTGCGGACTGTGAAGTTGGCCATTTTCGTGGCGGCACCGATCGTCAATCCAGTGAGCACTGCCCGGTTGACGTTGTAGGCGCAGCCGAACGGATAGGCTGTCGGTTCTACCGGGCACGGCTCGGTGTTGACGATCAGGTTGGTGATGTTGTTGCGGTAGACCGTAGCGCTGAGTTGTGTTCGGCGGTTGTCGTAATACAGGCCGAGCTCGGTATTTTTGCCTTCTTCCGGCTGGTTTTGCGCTACACCATAACTTGGAAAATACAGTTCGTTGAAGCTCGGCGCTCTGAAACTCGTGCCGTAACTAGCGCTGGCGCGCAGCGTCTCGTCGATACGGTAGCCGTAACCGACGCTTCCAGTAACATGCGAGCCATACTGCGAACTGTTGTCGATGCGAGCACCGACGTTCGCCAAGTGCGGCCCACGTTTCAACAAATACGACGCGGCAGCGGAATTGGTGCTGCGCCGGCCGACTAGTTCAGTGGTCGTGGAATCGATTTTTTCGATGCGGCGTTCGGCGATCAATTGCAGCAGATCCGGGCCGATCCCAATATCGTTCTGCCAGCTCAGTCCTTGTTGTGTCGTGTCGAACACACTCAGTCCGGTTGCCGGATCATCGCTGGTGCGCGAATTCGACAGGTCGGTCGAACGGTACAGGCGCAGCTGGCTGGTCCAGTTCGGCAGAATCTGGTTGGTCGAAGTCAGTGCCAGGGTGCCGAGCTTGCCGACACCGCGCGCATCGAACGCCTCGGCACCATTGTCGAATTGCGATTCCAGCCGGCTTTGCAGAAAATTCAGGCCCAGATCATGGCCTGGTGCCAGTTGCACGCCAAGTTGACCACTGGCGCTTTTCTTGACATAGCCGTCGCGGTCTTCGTTGAAAGAAAAGTTGCCCGGCTTGGTGGCGTTGAAACCATCGGCGCTTTCACGGGCCACATTTAACGCATAGCGCACCGGGGTCTGGCCAGCAGTAGCACCCGAAATGCCGGCCGCGAGCGAACGGGTGGCGTAGCTACCGACGCCGGCAGATGCCGTCAAGCGTGGAGCGCCGTCGCCTTTTTTAGTGAAGATCTGCACCACGCCGCTTACGGCATCGGCGCCATACAGCGTGCTCAGAGGTCCGTAGATAATTTCCACGCGCTCGATTTGCGACAGCGGTATCACCGACCACGTAGCACCGCCTGAGGTTGAGGAACTCGAACGCACGCCGTCGACGAGCACCACAGTCTGGTTGTTGCTACCGCCGCGCAGGAATACCGATGCCGACGTGCCGGGCCCGCCGTTGGTCGAGATTTCTATACCGCGTTGTTTCTGCAGCAGCTCAGGCAGCGAAGTGGTGCCCGAACGGGCGATTTCTTCGGACGTGATGACAACGTTGTCGCTCAGGACATCCCGCGCCGCTTGCGATGAGCGGGTGGCAGTCGTGACGACTGTGGGTAGCGTGATGTCGGTAATAACCTGCGCCGTGGCAGGGAGCGGCGACGTGGCAAGCGTTACAAGGGTAAAAAAAGTTGCAAAGGTTGCGAGCGCAGGCGCGCCGACTGGAGAAACATTCGATGTCATGATGCATTTCACGAAAAACGGGATACCAGCCGGCTTCCCCGCGGGCTGGAATGAACGAAAGCGCCTAGCCGACAAATTGAGACTGAAAGAAAACTGCAGATAGTTGCCTGCCGTCGTTCCATTCGCGTCACGAAGATCCCCGTGCGTAGCAACTTCCACCTATTCTGGCCGGTATCCGGGCTGGCAAGTCGAACCGCCCTACCTTCCCATGCCATACCATACGCACAGTGGTTCGAGGGGCGGCCTGTCATCGGTAACCGACGACGCTTGCTTTACCGTTGCGGGGGCAGCACACGCATGCCTGGTTGCAAGCACCGTGTTTCCCGTTTAACTGCAGGCACGAACGTGTCTGCGAGCACCAAAACAGCGCGATTATAGACGCTGGGCATCCGGGCCGCAAACTATCGATGGTATTTCGATCATGCAGATTTCACCGTAACCGATCGCGTGTGGCTTGCTTGCCGCGTCATGGGCGAGGCGGGCCGCATCGATGCCGGGCCGCCAGGCTTGCAGCAAGCGGATCGTGCCGGCGTGGCAGACAACGACCACATCGTCATGTCGCACTTGCCGCACCGAAGCACAAAAATTCAACACCCGTTGCCCCATGTCGTACACGCTCTCGCCATCGCCTGGGCGGTAATGCACCATGTCGTCAGCCCAAGCGTCGATTTCCTGGCGGCCGATCCCTTGCCATGAACGCATCTCCCATGTTCCAAAATGCATTTCCATCAGATTCGGATCGCGTTGGGCCGGCGCATAGCCGCCTGCCTGGGACAGTGCATCGGCCAGATCGGCGCAGCGCTGCAACGGGCTACAGTAAAGGATTGCCGGTGCCGGCAGGCGGGAAAGCAGCGCGGAAGTCGACTGTGCAATGTCTTCAGAAGCCACGCCGAGATCGGTTTGGCCATAGCAAAGCCCGAGATCGACCATCGGTTTCGGATGACGGATCAGGTGCAGGCGCATGCGGTACCCAGCGACGCTTAGCGTACGAAGCTGGCAAGAAGTGCCAGATAACACGCCACTTCACCCGCCTGCTGCACTGCGCCGAGACAGTCGCCGGTGTAGCCGCCGATACGGCGCTTGAATTTCCAGGCAAGCCAGGCGGTTGTCGCCGCTACCGCCAGCAGGCAACCTGCGATGCTCGACCACGAGAGCCACCCTGCCAAACCGATTGCCACCACGGGCAGGCAACCACTCGCCGCAGCCAGTAGAAATTCTCCATCCGACATATCCTGCGCCAGCGGTTTTGCTTTGCCCTCGTCGCGGGCATAGTCGAGTCGCCAGATTACGCAGCATGAAGCCAGCCGGGAAAGCGGGTGCGCGATCAACAAAGCCAGCACTACTTCGTGCGCCGGCAGGCTCGACAGCAGCAGGCATTTCAGCGCCAGTATCAAGCCGATGCCGATCGCGCCGTAGGCACCAATGCGTGAATCTTTCATGATCTCCAGCACGCGTTCGGGCGTGTTGCCGCCGCCCATGCCGTCACACATGTCGGCAAATCCGTCTTCATGGAAGGCGCCGGTGAGGTAAATTCCACATGCCGTCGACAGGAGCACGGCAACGGCCTGCGGCCAAAGCCAGATCGAGAGCATGTACACCGCAGCGGTAACCACAGCCACGACAAATCCGACCAGTGGGAAGTAACGCGTTGCCTGCTGTAGCCACGCCGGCTCGAACCCGACCCACCGGGGAATGGGTATGCGGGTATAAAACTGCAGCGCGATGCAGAACAGCCGAACTTCCTGCAGGCAGCGATGCCCCATGTTATCGGTTGCCACTGACTTGGGCCGATTCGAACGTCGCCATCTCGTTGAGGAAACCGACCGCTGCCTGTAGCAGTGGCAGTACCAGGGCACAGCCGGTGCCTTCCCCCAGCCGCATGCCGAGTGTGAGCAAGGGCCGGGCATCGAGATGCTGCAACATGCGGCGATGACCGTGTTCATCCGAACAGTGCGCAAAGACGCAATATTGCAGTATCGCAGGCTGCAGTTTTGCAGCGATCAGCAGCGCACTGGTGACGATGAAGCCATCGATCAACAGCACCATGCGGCGCTGTGCCGCAGCCAGCATGGCGCCAGCCATCATCGCAATTTCAAAGCCGCCAAATGTCGCCAGAATGGCCAATGGCTCGTCGCCGACTGCATGCAATTCGAGAGCATCTTCGATGACGCAGCGCTTGTGCTGGACACCCTTGGGCGGTATTCCGGCCCCGGCGCCGACACAGCGCTCCACAGTCTCGCCGGTCAGCAGATGCATGAGCGCCGCCGCCGCCGTGGTGTTACCAATACCCATTTCGCCGAACCCCAGCACGTTGCCTTCCAGGGTTGCGACAAACTCGCTGCCATGGCGCATCGCCTGATCGCACTGCTCGGGCGTCATGGCCGGCTGGTCGGCGAAATTGCGCGTGCCGAGGGCAATTTTTCGATCGACCAGCCCCGTGCGCTCACCAAACACATGGTTGACGCCCGCATCGACCACGTGCAGGACACAACCGCTTTGCCGCGCCAGCACGTTGATGGCCGCGCCTCCTGCCAGGAAATTTTCCACCATCTGCCACGTCACGCTTTGTGGGTAAGCAGAAATTTCTTCCGCTACGATACCGTGGTCGCCGGCGAATACGGCGATTGCCGGTTTAACAAGACATGGTGACGTGGTCCGCTGAATCAGGCCGATCTGTTTTGCCAGTGTTTCCAGCATGCCGAGACTGCCGGGCGGCTTGGTCTTGCCGAGAATCGACGCATCGAGCGCAGCGGCTAGCGTGGCGTCGTAAGTTGAGGGAATTGAGGGAGTTGAGGAAATAAAGCGACTGTGCATCGGGCCGCTCAAGAGAAAAGGTCAGCATAAAAACCGAATGGAGACGGCACATGTGATGGCAAACAATGGCTCAGCATCAATATGCTGTCGTGAAAAAATGTGAACATTAGATTTTGTTTAAAGTACATAATAAAACTTTAATGTTCATAAAGCGAGATGATGCCGAAACGAGATCCGGCGCAATTGCCGGCACCCACGCTAGTGATGGAAAGGCTGCGGACATGGGGTGCCGCAGTGCGAAAGCAGCGCATCGCCCAGCGTATCCGGGCAAGCGATCTGTGCAGTCGGCTAAACATTTCTCATCCTACACTGCGACGCCTGGAACGAGGCGAAACAACCGTGTCGGCTGGCGTATATCTCGCCGCCATGCACGTACTTGGATTTCTCGATCAGTCAGTGCCGCCGCTGGCAAGGGAATTATTTCACACAACCACCAGCGCAACCCGTGCGCGAATTATTAAGGCTGCGGACGATGATTATTTCTGAGCCGGTAAAACCCTTGTATGTTTATCTGCAGCGCCCGGATACGGGCGAATGGGTGGTAGTCGGGCGATACCGGCTCCTGGCCGAAACCGGGCCAGGCATTTTTCGCTATGCCGATAGTTACCGCGAAGCTGGGTTCACATGGTCGATCGACCCGGTGAATCTGCCGTTTACCGAAGGGGAGTTCCAGCAACGCGAACGTTATGGCGGGCTGCACGACGTTCTACGCGACGCCGCACCAGATGCATGGGGACAAATGCTGATTCAGCGCCAGCACGACATACCAGTCAATACCAGTGCATTGCGCTACCTGCTTTTGTCAAGCAATAGCGATCGGTGGGGCGCTCTGGCGATCGGCTCGTTCAAGAGACCAAATATCGCTGCGCTTGCAACGCCAAAATTACCGCAGCTCGATGCCTTCGTCGATGAGTTGCTTGCCATCGCCGCGTTCCGGCCGCCAGTCAATGCGGCCATTCGCAAGCGTTTGTTCGCCACGCCCAGCATGGGCGGTGCACGACCGAAAATGACGTTGCAGGACGGAACCGATTATTGGCTGGTCAAACCGGGAGTGCCGACCGATACCGTCGACATTGCTCTGCTGGAGCATGCGACCCAGCAATGGGGACGAGCTGCCGGCTTGAGGTTTGCCGATACACAGCATCATCGACTGGCGGGGGCGCGCAGCGCCGTGCGCGTGCTCCGATTCGATCGCAAGGGCCCGAGTCGTACGATGGCCGTCAGCGCAGCGTCATTGCTGCAAACTGCTTACCCGCCCACGACTCCAGCCGAAGCCGGTCGCGCCAGTTATCCGCGGCTCGCAGAAGAATTGCAGCGCATCGGTACGCCACGGGAAGATCTGCACGAACTGTTCTGCAGAATGGTTTTCAATGCCGTCGTCGGCAATGACGATGATCATCCGCGCAATCATGCCGTAATGTGGGTGCAAGCCGAAAAACGCTGGCGACTGTCGCCGGCGTTCGATGTAGTGCCAAACCCCGACGAAACGCCAAAACGCCTTTTCATGCAGGTTTCGACCGGTACTTCAGCGATCACCCGGACGGCGCTGCTTACTGACCATGCGCGCTTCGGACTGCCAACCATGCAGATTGCCGAGATACATTTAGAGACGTTTCTGCTACGCATGCACACAGCATTCGTAGAAGTCCGTTCGCTGCTGACGGCAGATTTGCAAGGCCTGTTACAGGTCAGGCTGGATGCAAACACTCGACTATTTCAAAAAGACGGCCAGGCGTAATGATGGTTTTTAGTTGAGTAGCCATTCGCCGCTGCGCTTGATTTCTGCGTACATTGCATCGGGTGCTAAGTCCAGTTCCCCCGGCCACGTCACCACGCCATCAACGACGTTCACCTTCTGAAATTCGGGGAGACTCGCCAGATGACTAAACACGCCACGAAAGAAGCTTGGCAAGAAATTCACACCCCCCCTTCCACCCCGTCACGAAAACGAACCGCTAGTGCAAAGTCACCAACGACCTTAACTTCTATAACGTCCCATTCCATAGCTCTACTCCAAAGGGGCAATTGGTTTCGGGTTCTGCATGTCTTGGCACAACTGCCAATCAGCCAGCAGCTCAATTTGATGCAGTTCAGCCCAGTCAAGCACCAGACTTAACGCCCTACGCGGCAACTTGCCCTCAATGAGCGACTTGACATTTAATGTCAATAATCGCTTTGTGCTCTGCGTACTTCACATGGAAGTGTGGCCGGGCATGGTTCTTAAAAAACATCTGAATGATAAGACCGTAAAACGCGCTGATCGTTGGCATGATCTTCTTTCACTTTATCCGTTTGTTTTCGCTCACCCGCATAAGTAACTCGATTGTCGCTTCGAGCCTGATAACTCGCTCGGTAAGCCCTTCAATCTTCTGTTGCTGTTCTTTGACCGTGCTGGCAAGCGAAATCACCTTGTCGTTCATTTTTATAACCGTTGTCAGTGCATCCCAAACTTTGTCAGTAACGCCCATTAGTAAGCTACCGTCGACATAGCCTCAATCCTTTTGTTCGACTCCGCAACAAAAGTAAGTGCTTCATCCAGCGCGTTGTTTGCCTCTTGCGTTGATGCGTCTACTCGCGCGATCAACGCAGCCATGTCGTGGTCATCGTTGGCTGGGCTGAAGCCCTGAGCCGCTCGGCGCATCAATTCACTTACGTTCAACCCAAGCCGTTTTGCAGTCGATGCAATTGATTTTTTTTGGGCCGCAGTAACCTGCACCACAATACGTTCTGTTGCTGTTGTCATTTAACCCTCCCCATGTACATGTCCATTACATGTACATGATACGACAAAAAAAGAAATGTAGCCCTCGAAAAAAGTGTTCAATCGAATGCTAGTTGATTCCTTCAATCAACACGAACCGGTCCGGGCTCTTGGCTGAATCAGGGAGCTAGTCAAAGTTGCGATGGCTTCAAAATCGGCGAGGTTCGCTCGCCTGTAACAACCGCCAAATACGGATACTCAGTGTTTAAAATTCACCAACGTTCGGCAAGCAGCTTCGCAATCTCTGCCAAGGCTGGCGGGGAAAGATCGTCGAGCGCAACCGTGGGCGCATTGTGCAGTTGCGGGTAATTGCGCAGGCTTGAACGTTTGTAGGCGACATCGTAATGTGCGGTCATCAAACGCTCGAACAGTTCTGGAATAGCGCGTTGTTCAGCAAGGGCTTCCCATTCCTTGAGTTCGACATTGCCTACTAGTGGCCCAAGAAACTGAAGTTTTGTTACCAGCAACGTCGGGTCTTCCTCAAAATGTGCGTAGTCTTCCCGCCACATTTGTACCCGCTGCGCCATCGCGGTTTTGACGGAAAACACGTTACCGGCACGCATGGCGACGAGCAACGATTCCGGTAACTGGACATTACCGATTTTCTTGCTCTCCGCCTCGACCCAGATCGGCCGGTCGGGGGAGTAAATGGAAAAATTGCGCAACAGCAGACTATCGAAATATTTTTGGGGTGGCTGCGGGCAGCCGGGCAGGGCACCGATCACCGATCCACGATGCGCGGCCAGTTCTTCGAGATCGAGCACTTGCGCGCCAGCCTTGCGTAGTGCACCCAGCAAGCGGGTCTTGCCGCAGCCGGTCGGGCCATTGAGCACGTTGTACTGGAATTTTCCTGGTACTACTTTCAGCTCGTCGTTGACCCAGCGGCGATAACCTTTCCAGCCGCCCTTGAGTTTCTCAACGCGGTAACCGATCACATCCAGCGCATCGAACCAGAGCCGACTGCGCTTGCCGCCACGAAAACAATAAACCAGGATCCGGCTTTTACGGTTGTAGCCGGCAACGCTCTCGCCCAGGTGGCGCGCGATGTTGCGCAACGAGTACTGCACCCCGATCTGGTATGCACCCATGGCGTCGGTGCGGTGCAAGGTGCCGACCTCGGCGTACTCCTCGTCGTCGACGACCGGGAGATTGATCGCACCGGGAATATGGTCGTCGGCAAATTCGCGCGGGCAGCGCGCATCGATGATGAGGTCGTAGCTTTGCAGGTCGTCCATTTTCTTCGGGAAATTTTTTACAGCCCGACACTATAGCTGTAAAAGCCGGGATTCCAGGAATTACGATGCGCACAGGTTGTCGTGCGCACCGAATTCACCGGTTTAGTCGCTGCTAGCGCAGGTTGAAATTGAGCGGCGAAGGGGTTGACTGACTGATTTCATCGCTCTGTGTCGTAAAGCGTTCTGCAGAAGCTTCCAGCGTATATTTCTGGATGCCTGCCCCGACAGGTGCCGGGCTTTGGAAGGCGATAGGCAGCGTGCCGGTACCATAATCTCCGGACTTTGGAAAAGCCACCGGCAAACGCACTGCATACGCACCAGAGACGAGGTCGGCGGCTTCGTATTTCACGGTCAAGGGCCCGGCCAGTCCTTCACTGGAGACCACGCGAACCGCTCCCTGAGCGCTCACCGGCAAAACATTACCGCTAACCGAGAACATCTGGGATGGTGAGAATGCCACCGGCACGGCTGCCGTACTCAACACCGTCGTCGCCTTGGGAGTTACGGTAACTCCGCGGATCACCGAAGTGGCGTAGCCATCGCCAGTGATGACAACCGTATAGGGCGCGCCGGCCGCCGACTGCACCACCGGCGCCAACGTGAATGCACCATTGGCGTCGGGTACCGTGCTCTTGACCACCACGCCGTTGATCTGGGCACTGATCACGGGCCGGGCACTGGCCGGTACTGCGCCGACGACACCGCTGATGGTGCCGCTGACGACGTTGGGAATAACGCCGATTACCGGTTTCAGGCCGAAGCTGCCGTTGCCGCGGGTAACGATGGATTTGCAGGCATCGAAGTCGAGTGTGAAATCAGCCAGTGTGCCGGGTGCGACGTCGAATGTATGTTTAAGCTTGATGCCGCTTTGCACAGCGCTTGGCGTATCGAGCGTGGTTTCGACCCCGCCTGAAGGAACGACCGAATTGGCAAACGGCGCGTCGGCGGAATTGGCGACCAGTACAAGGCGTGTCTGCGTGTAGCTGCCGGCTTCCAGAGGTGCCTGGCCCAATGGCTCCAGCACGCCGTTGGTCAGGTTCAACAAATTGATCTTACGCGCTGGATTGAGGGTGACATCCGTCCAGCCTGCGTCGTCTTCTCCGGCAGTCGTGCTCTTGTGCACCCGAACTTTAGCTACCGTGACATTGACAGCATCGAACCCGCAAGCCGGGGCATCGGTCATGGAAAAGCTTACGCTACCCATCTGTGTCGAACTATTATTGTTGCTACTCCCACCGCCACAGGCTGCAAGCAGAGCGCTTGCGCAAACGGTGGATAGCAGGGCACGTTTTTGCATTGAAGGTATCATTGGTTTTCTCTCAAGAGGTGCAACGGGTTGGCCGACAGTGTGATCGGAATTGTCATGAGCGCGGCGTACCTGATCCTACAGCAAATATTTCAATAAAGAAATATTGAGCCAGTACGCTGCCGTGGTAAAGCAGAAGCGCAGAACAGCATTGCACCAATGTCCAGCGACGTAAACAGACAACCGTTGTAAGTCGGAAGAAAGCAACGCATTTTTAAATTGTGACAATTGCAACGACGCACGCCAATGCTGAGAAACTGCTGGAGACCGAACGACCGGATTTTCCGGGCTCGATCAAGATAGTGGGCTGGGGCGGTCTGTCTGATCACCAACGCTTGCGACGCGACATGGTGTTTCGGAAAGCCGCCTTCAACAACACGCCGGATTACGCTCTGAATGTTATCTTGTCAACAATGTTATGAGCAGTGCCGTCGCATTTTCTCCCAACCAGAACCAGCTAGCAGTACGCCAGCGACCTTCGAGCGATCGTCATTTACTGTAGAGCGGCATCACGCGCGCCGCATAGTCCGTCAAATCTTTTTGCCGGTCAGCGCTCGGCGGGTGGGTGGATAAAAACTTCGGCAGGTCGCCGCCGCCAGCCTGGCCCATTTTCTGCCAGAGGGTAACGGCTGCGCGGGGATCGTAGCCGGCGCGTGCCGCCAGTTCGACGCCGAGCCGGTCTGCCTCGGTCTCATGATTGCGGGAGTTCGGCAGCCCGAGCAAACCCATGTACGCGTATTCCATCCCCTTGGTGCCGAGATTGCCCACGCCTGCGACCGTCGAAATCATCTGGATACCCAAGCCAGCAACAGCTTGTTGCGAAGCTCGTTCCCGAGCGTGTTCGCGCAGTGCGTGGGCAATTTCATGGCCGATCACCGCAGCCAGCTCGTCATCGGTGACGCGCAGCTTGTCGATCAAGCCGGTATAGACGGCGATTTTTCCGCCGGGCATGCACCAGGCATTGACTTCCGGTGAATCGAGCACATTGATTTCCCATTTCCAGGTCTGGGCATCGGGGCGCAGCACGGCGGTTTGCCGGATCAGGCGCTCTGCAATCGAGCGTACCCGTGCCACCTGCGCGGGGTTTTTATTGAGCACGCCTTCTTGCCGGGCTTTCGCCAGCACTTCTGCGTACTGCTTTTCAGATGCCTGCGTGATCTCGCTTGCCGGAATCAGCATCTGTTGCGGGCGGCCCACGCCGACCACCCCGGGTTGCGTTGTTTGCACCGACTGGCAGGCAGCCAGAGGTAGCAGTAAAGTGATGCAGGCAGCGCGAATTCGAGGGCGCGCAAAAACGGTTCTTGCCATGTGTCGCTCCGGTAAAGTGTTTGATGAATTGTAGTCGAAGGCGAATGCATTCTCACGATGCTTGAAAAGAAGCGTCCGGGCCGATGCGGATTGCTCTTGCTCAAGCTACAATCCGTGCAAATTAACCTGCTTCAGCCTTTGGTGACGTGGAACATGATTAACGCATTCATCCTGCAAAACGGGCGGCTGAACCAGGTTCCCATCGAAGGGCCGCTGGCCCTGCAAAATGCCAAGCCGGTATGGGTCGATCTGACCGACCCTGACGAAAGCGAACGTTCACTTGTCAAGCTGACCTATGGCGTGACATTGCCCGGGGAGGACGAAGTCAAGGATATCGAAGCCTCGGCGCGATATTACGAAGCGGAAAACGGTGACATTCATCTGCGCACGGATTTTCTGCTGGAAGAAGATGATGGGCCATGGCGGGTCGTCACGGTCGCTTTCATCCTCACCAAAAACATGCTGTTTTCGGTACACACCGATGATTTGCCGGTCTTTCGGCTGGTACGGTTGCGCGCCCGCTCCCGCCCGGGCTCGATAGAAGACTTCAAAGATGTCTTGCTCGATCTCTACGCCACCGATGCCGAATACTCGGCCGATGCGCTCGAAGGCATTTACCAGAGCCTGGAAGAGGTCAGTCATTCGGTATTGCAAAAGGAAATGACCGACGAAGGCGCAGCTGGCGTTCTCAACGCTATCGCGCAAGAAGAGGATTTGAACGGCCGGATTCGGCGCAACATGATGGACACCCGCCGCGCCGTCAGTTTTTTAATGCGGGGCAGGTTGCTCAACACCGAGCAGTTCGAGGAGGCCCGCCGCATCATGCGTGACATCGATTCGCTCGATGGCCATACGGCGTTCTTGTTCGACAAGATTAATTTTCTGATGGACGCCACTGTCGGCTTCATCAATATCAATCAGAACAAGATCATCAAGATTTTTTCAGTGGCCGCGGCTGCCTTTCTGCCACCAACGCTGGTAGCCAGCATCTATGGCATGAACTTCAAGTTCATGCCTGAACTCGAGTGGGTCGCCGGATACCCGCTTTCACTGGTGTTGATGCTGGCTAGTGCAGTAGTGCCGCTCTGGTATTTCCGGCGTCGGGGTTGGTTGAAATAGGGCTATACAAGAGCGCGCTTTGAAAAAAGAGCGACGTCTGCAAAATTTGCTTGCAGTAAGTTTGGTAGCGAACATACAGCCTTGGGCGATTCGCAGAGAGTGTCTTGGGCAACGCAAGCCGGTATTGCAAGTCGTTCAGGTCCTTGCCCAAACTTGTCGTAAGCCCGCGTTGTGTCGCTCTTTGCAGTACCTTCTTCGGCGGCAGCGGCGACGCTGCTGTTGCGTAGTCGGCCCGACCTTGATCGGTCTTCCTTTCGAAAGCTTTCCCATGCTACCTACGAATTTTAAATTACATCCACTGGCGGCGATCGTTGCCGGTGCCGTTCTCGCAATTGCGGCCGCACCATCGACTGCCTCTAGCCACCGTGAGGGCCCGAACATCGCCGGCCTGCCAAAATTGGACGGTACCGACCTCTATTTTTTCCGCAGCTACGAGCCAAATCGTCAAGGGTTCGTGACGGTGCTGGCGGACTACATACCATTTCAGGATCCTCAAGGTGGCCCGAACTTCAATCAATTCAACGCCAATGCGCTTTATGAAATCCATTTCGACAATGTCGGCGATGCCAAGGAACACGTAACCTTTCAGTTCCGCTTCAAAAATACTTCCAAGCGTACTACGCTGCCAGTGGGCGGCAAAAATGTGCTGATACCGCTGATTAATTCAGGCACCGTCTCCGGTGTGAATCCAGCATCCTTAAACGTGCGTGAAACCTACACCATCGACATGGTGACCGACGACCGCCGCAACGGTCCCCGGACCCGCGTGACCAACGCTGCAAACGGCGCTACCGAGTTCGATAAGCCAGTCGATAATATCGGCGATAAATCGTTTGGCAGTGCGGCCGGGTACGAAGCCTATGCTAATCAACATATCTATAACGTTGCGATACCGGGCTGCGGTACCGGGCGCGTATTCGTCGGCCAACGCAAAGAACCGTTCTATATCGCGGTCGGCAAGATCTTCGACTTGATCAATCTGAATCCGCTCGGTGCCGAGGTTAACGGTAACGCCAATGATCTGGAAAAAAAGAATGTCAGCACCATCGCAATGGAGCTGCCAATTTCATGTCTGGTCAAGGGTGCCGATCCGGTTGTGGGCGCGTTCACCACCTCCAGCGTACGGCAAGGCCGCTTGATTAATCCTAAGCCAGGCTCGAATCTGAATGCGGCAACGAAGGAGGGCGGCCCATGGGTGCAAGTTTCACGTCTCGGCATGCCTTTGGTAAATGAAGTGATCATTGGCATGGAAGACAAAGATCGTTTCAACGCATCCAAGCCACGTGACGACGGCCAATTCGCCGACTACGTCACCAACCCGACCTTACCGGCGCTGATCCAGACGTTGTTCCCAAGCGCACCGGCACCGACAAACTTTCCACGTACCGATCTGATTACCGCTTTCTTGACCGGTTTTTCCGGATTGAATCGGCAAGCCACGGTAACGCCATCGGAAATGCTGCGGTTGAATACTTCCATCTTGCCAACCGCACCAGCTGTGCAAAGCCCGTTGGGATTTGCCGGTGGCGATAACGCCGGTTACCCGAACGGCCGCCGTCCAGGTGACGACGTGGTGGACATTTCACTGCGCGTAGCCATGGGCGCATTGTGCACATTGACCGGTGCTGGCGATACTTTAGCAGTAGGCTGCAAGCCATCCGATGCGCCTGCCGGCGGTGCTGCATTGACCGATGGCGTGCGCAAGACAGCTGCCGATTTCAAGCCGGCGTTCCCGTATCTGAATACGCCGCTTCCAGGCAACCAATAATTCAGGAGCCGTAGATGACTTCAATAAAAAAATGGGTAGCTGGCGTCGCTACAGGCCTTGTAGTCCTTAGCCTGGCCGGCTGCGGAGGTGGTACAGACCGCAGTATCCGTACGGGCGACAACGCCGCCGTTGCAGACGACAATTTCATCGCCCAGGTCAGAGCACTGATAGCGCTTGAAGCCAACAGCCCGGATGTTTTGCCTTACGATGAAATCACGGTTACGATGCCGGAACTAAGCGAACCGGTAGAAATTTAAACCGCTCTGCTAAAAACGCCCGCCCGATGCAAATCCGGCGGGCGTTTTCCATGCGCGGTTCGGTAGCTTGCCTAGCGCGAAAAAGAGCGTTGTATACGTCAGGCTCTTATTGACCAGGAATACTGGTTCTGTCGCCTTACGGTTGGGATGACAGGCTTGATGGATGTGAACTGATCAAAATCCGATGAACGAAACGTTGCGCTGCGTTTTCATACGGCTGCACTGTCCGATTGGGGTCATCCTGGTGTCCGTTTGGTGGTACGTGGCATATCGCTTGAGCTTGCGGCATTTGGAAGAAATGATGGCTGAACGTGGCGTCGCGGTCGATCACTCCACCATTCACCGCTGGGCCATCAAGATGCTACCGGTGTTGGCAGTAGTTTGCTGTTGACGCAAGCAACCAGTGGGCAAAAGCTGGCGAATGGATGAAACGTACATCAAGGTCGCAGACCAGTGAAAATATTTATACCGAGCGGTAGACAAGACCGGCGCTAACACTGCCGCCATCGTCAGCATCCGGGCCGACACCGGTCTGGACATCGCGATGCGCCAGTCGAAGTATCTAAATAACATTGTTGAGCAAAGCCATCGCGCCATCAAACGCGTTACGCGATCCATGCTCGGTTTCAAAACCTTTCGCTGCGCCCGAATCATCATTGCCAGCATCGAAACGATGCATATGATTCACGAGGGCCAACTTGGCAACATCAAAGATCAAGCCTCGTCTGCGGCGAACCAAATCTACTCGCTGGCATGCTGATTGCAGGATCCCGCTACAACGCACCCGGCCTCATCACGCTATTGCGACACAACCCGCATCAGGGTTCATCCAACACAGCATCAGTTTTGCGATCGACTTACCGCAGCAGCACCACTCATGTCCGCTGCAACAATGCCAGCAGCTTCGCTCCAGCGACTTCCAGCGCACCGCTGTTATCGATGGCGATTACGTTTTCATCTACCGGTGGCAGGTACTGCGTGGCGCGGCTGACACGCTCGATGAGCGCAGCGCCGCTTTCACGTTGACGCGCAACCAGACGTTTCGAAATGGTCTCTGGGTCGGCCGTAATCCAGACGATGCGCGCTTCCGGAAAAGCTTGCTGCACGCATGGTGCATAGGCACGCGAACCGTTGACGATCACATCGCGTCCGGCGCGCATGTCGGCTTCGATTTCACGACGCACGCCGTAGCAGGCGCCATTGGCTTGCCAGAACATCGAGAATTCGCCGTAGCAAACCTGCTCCCAGAACGTGTCGGCATCGATCGGCTCATGCCATTCGCTCAGGTGCGGCTCGCGGGTGATGGCACGCCGCGCGAATACGGTCCGGGTGTTTTCACTCAGATGCTGCTGTAACCACTGCAACAACGAATCCTTGCCCACACCTGAGGGACCGACAACGTAGAACAGGCGGCCTGGTTGCTCGGTTACCGACTCCGATACAGATACAGATTCAGATTCAGATTCAGATTCAGATCCCGACATAGATTCCGACGCTGCAATGCGCGGCAGGGCGGTACCAGCGTGGGCAAAGGGAAACCGCTGCAGGATGGAAAACGGCTCACCCGGTGCAGCTTCGATGCAAATGGTCAGGGCATCGAGTACTGGCGCACCGGCAGCACTGGCCGGCTGAAAGTACGCTGTTGCAGCGCTGCGGAGTGCTCCAACGGTTGCCGTATCGACGTCGTGCAGATTGCCCGTCAAAGTCATGTGAAAGCGGAACAGCTCTTCAGTAAAAGGGTAACCCCACTGCGCCAGCAATTTTTCCTGGCGTGCCGACAAACCCATCTGTCGCCGTCTGGTGAGCTCAGCAGCATCGGGCGCCGCACGTAGTGCATCAAAATGCGCCACGCAACGCATGGCCAGGGCGTTGACTTCGGATGCCGAGGCCTGCGGGCACAGGGCCAGGTAACTGTCGAGCAGACAAACTTCCATCTCGGGCAAAACGATCGGCTGCTCGATTCGGGCAAATGCTGCAACCATCGACAACAACTGTTCTTGGGTGAACCCCTGGGCGAGCCTGAATGGCGCTTTTAACGTGGCATGAAAGCCGTAACGCCGCGGGCTGGCGGTTAGCGCCTGAATTTGTGCTGGATCGACGCCTGAAACATTTGGGCCCGTGAACGTGTGGGCCGGAGGAGCCGACACCGGGGCAGCGGCGTTGCGCCCGAGCCACTGGCAACCGGCATGCCACCAGAGGCTGTGCGTGGGCGGGGTGAAATACAGTGCGTAGCGGGCCGTATCTTCCCGAAACGGTGGTCTCATCTGTTGTTGCCTTTTATTTTATTGTAATGGTCGACATTTTTCCATGATTTTGCCTTAACAATATGATCAACAACTGACATATTTTCCATTGCTTTGAAATTGGCTCTGGTGTCATCGGCGCTTCACATGGCGATGATGCGCGCGCACCGTTGCGACCGGTGTACAGCTTAATCTTGGTGAAATGTCGATAACGCGTTGCGTCGTGCAGCCCAAAGCGCAGCGAAGTTTTCGAACACGCCCGCAGCTTTCGGAAGCCACTTTTCTGGAAATGTTTGAACCATTCCTGCACAACGACCGCTTGAAGATGGTCTCGCTCATGGATTACACGCCCCGCCAGAGCCAATGGACCGATCTTGACTATTACCTCGCCTACGTCAAGGGCACGACTGGATCGCATGAAAAAGCCCCTGGCACGCTAAACGGCAGGGGCTTTGTGCGGGAAATCGAAACAGGTCAGTCTTCGAGAGCGATCTTTTCAGCGCGCAGGACACCCGCCACTAGCGTACCCTCTACCTCCAGCCTCTTGCCCTCCAGCGTCGTGGCGGAAACACCGCGAAAAATCGTGGCTGCACTGAATTGCACAGTCACAATGTCTCTGGATGTCGTCAGTGCAAAGGTTCCGGCGCCGGCATCGACTCTGCCGGCCACGCCTTCGCGTTCTACGGACGATTGCCCATCCTGAACAGCTTCGCATCCAAGTTTTCGCACCACGACCTGGCCGGAAGGCAGCAGATTTCCCTTCACGCTCACCTGCAGGTCATTGCCCAGGCGAACCGCTGGAGCGCATGAATCGTCGATGGCCGCATTGCTAGCATTGATACGTACGCCACGCAGCGTGAAGTCGGCCGACGATTTGAAATTAAGGATCGTGCCGTGAATTTCAACCTCGTTTTCTTTTTCCTGATCGACACCGCGTATAACGACAGTGGAGGCTTTCAGAACCGGGCCTGTGACACCTGCAACATAAGTGCCCTTGACGACCACATAGGTATCGGTTCTCAGGTCCGCCAGGCTGCGGCCATTCTGCTTGAAAGAAGCGGCCGACAAATCTACTAAAACACCGTTGACCCGCATGGTTCTTGCTGCTGGATCAAAACTCGAGATCGGACCGCCGAGTTCAGCATTTTTGCCTTCGCTTTCGCCTTTACGGTTCTTCACCTTCACCACTAGCGCCTTGACCGCTGTACCATTAATAGCCGCACGCGGGGGCAAGCCCACTTTTACTTCAGCACCGTCGGTCAGCGTCACGCCGGCTGGCTCCAACCGGGCTGCGGAGTAGTCGATTGTCAGGTCGCCGAGTTTGAACGTCGAGGTGCCGGTTGACAATGCCGATACCAGTCCCTTGATGCGGTTTTCTTCTTCCGCCAGTTTTTTCTCGATGCGGGTCGCCTGGAACGTTACCTTTCCCGCCGCATCGGTTTTAATCAATGCATGGACTTCGATCACATCCGACACTGCGACGTTGGCAAGGCTGGCATACGGCGCATCGAACAGGGTAACCGGACCAAGCGCCGGATCGGTATTGATGAAAACGATTTGGCCCAGAACGCTCAGCGTGCGGGCGGTGGGATTGACTGCCGTGACCGCACCCTCGATTTCAGCGTCGACACGTATCCGGCTAGCCACGAAATTGCCATCGTGTTCGATTTCCACGTGCTGGCCCAGCTTGAGCTCGACGTTGCGAATGGTGCCGTCGTCGAATTCACGGCCGGCGGCAACACTACGATTGTCGATTCGCAGGCCATCGACGATCACGCTGCCAAATCCGGTAACAGTACCGGAAACCGTGGCCTGGCCTGTCGCGCCGGAACCGGAGCTGGCCGGGGTATCCGTATTACTGCTGCTACCGCCGCCAGCGCTGCACGCGGCCAAAAGCGTGAATGCGCAGCATGACGCGATCCGGCCGGGGGGAAATTTTATCGAAAACATTGATACTTCTGTCTGTTGATCAAAAAGGTGCCTTTCAGAATAAATATAAAGTTTCTTTGTGTCAATTTATCGATGGTGTGTCGCCTTTGAAATTTGTAATCCCTTACACTGTTTTCCAAGCTGTCGACATTGGGCGGCGGCACCGTTCAAATTTTTACATACACAGGAGTAAGCAATGCATCCCTGGCTCATGCTGGCAATTGCAATCGGCGCAGAACTGTGCGCCACCACCGCTTTGAAATTTTCAGAGGGTTTCACCAAGGTTGCCCCGTCGGTTCTGGTGGTGATCGGTTATGGCGTGTCGTTCTACATGCTCGCACAAGTACTGAAGACGCAGGAGGTCGGCATCGTCTACGCCATCTGGAGTGGCGCCGGGCTGGCCATCATCGCGCTGATCGGCGTGGTGTTTTTAGGCGAGTCGGTGACCATTTACAAGGTGGCCGGGCTAATCGCAATTCTGGCTGGTGTATTGCTGCTGAATCTGGCCGGCAAGGCGCCCTGATCGGAAGGCCAGTCCAACCGATCAACCGCTGAGCCGCTCAGCCGAGCGCTGTATCGAGCAGCATCATCAGTACGAAGCCGATCATCAGCCCACCGGTGGCAAATGATTCGTGCCCGGCGCGATGCGACTCAGGAATGACTTCGTGGCTGATGACGTACAACATCGCACCAGCGGCAAACGCCAGGCCCCAAGGCAACAACATGGCCGATACGCCGATGATGCTTGCTCCAAGTACGGCTGCCAGAGGCTCCACCAGCCCCGATGCACCGCCCATGCTCACTGCCTTGAAGCGGCTATAGCCGATGCCGCGCAGGGCAAGCGCCACCACCAGGCCCTCGGGTACGTCCTGAATGGAAATGCCAGTGGCGAGGGCCGTGGCACCAACCTGATCGGTGCCGCCGAAAGCGACGCCAATTGCCAACCCTTCAGGAAAATTATGCAGCACGATCGCCAGGATAAATAGATACGTGCGCTTGAGTTTCTGCGCCGGTAATCCTTCGAGACCTTTGACAAAATGCTCATGCGGCACCAGGCGATCGATGGCCAGTAGCATCATCCCGCCAAGCAGGATTCCGGCACTGACAACCAGCCCGGACGCCCAAGGACCCATTCCCTGAGTCTGAGCCGCAGCAAGCCCGGGAATAATCAATGAAAATGCGCAGGCAGCCAGCATGACGCCGGCGCCGAAACCCAGCAGCGTGTCGAACATGCGTTGCGAAAACTGCTGCGACAGCAGAACCGGCAATGTGCCGAGCATCGTGGCCAGCGCTGCCACCGTACCCCCACGTAACGCGGCTGCGACCCGCTCGTCCACCGCAGAAAGCCATGCATGACTGCCAGCGAACAAAAGCGCTAATCCTACGAGCGCCAGGGTACCGATCAAATACGGATTCCAGCGCCTTACAGGCGGGTGCACTGGCGCAGTGTCGAGCGGGGCGGATTGCTTCATTGGAGGAAAAGAGATTTAGTTGATCGTGGCAGCCGCGCATACATTACCTGTTTTTCCATCTTGATGCTGTAATTGCAAGGGCCATGGTTCGATATCATTTCCCCCCAACACTGCATCCTTCATTCCGACCAGACGAGTTCCATCCCGCTACTTCGCACGCAAGGCTGGCGTACTTTTTACTTCAGCTCGCCAGCGAATGTCAATGCCGGGTTCGACCATTGTTCGTCCAGCCAACCGGGCTGCGATTGCTTCTGGCAGTAGTGGCGAATATTCGTGCTGCCGTATCCGGGGGGGCCTTAAAGAGCCGTGCCGCATACGGGCATTACTTACAACTGTTAAGCTGGTCATTCAGACAACTATCATTCCAGGAGTTTCTATGCCACAGCTTAAAGACGTGATGAGTACGGATGTGCGAGTAGTAAGCCCGGAAGATACCGTCATGCAGGCAGCCCAGAAAATGCGCGAGGGTAATTTTGGCATGATGCCGGTCGAGGAAAATGATCGTATGATTGGCGCAATTTCCGATCGTGACATTGCCATTCGCCTGGTAGCCGAGAACAAGCCGTTGACGACCAAGGTCCGGGAAATCATGTCCGATGGCATTATCTGGGCGTTTGAAGATGATTCCATTGAGGAAGCAGCCCGCTTGATGGGCGAGCATCAGATTCGTCGCCTGCCAGTGGTCAATCGCGACAAGCGGCTCGTTGGTATACTCGCGCTGGGCGATTTTGCTGTGGGTAGTGCCGACATCGAAGCCGCCGGCGAGGCATTGTCTGAAATCTCGAAACCTTCCTGACTCTCGTCGGGTTGTATCGTCGCGATGCAGCAGGTTGGCTCCAAAATAGGCTGCATCCGTCGATTTCGACAGCTAATTATTCAGGAACCCAGTGCAATCCATTATTTCGATCAAGAATCTCAGCAAGTCGTACCGGTCCGGTTTTCAAGCATTGAAAAACATTAACCTCGACATTCACCGAGGCGAGATCTTTGCGCTACTGGGCCCCAATGGTGCCGGTAAAACTACACTCATCAGTATTATCTGCGGCATCGTCAATCCGACTTCCGGCACAGTCGTGGCAGACGGCCACGATGTCGTATCGGATTTTCGAGGAGCCCGGTCCAAAATCGGGCTGGTGCCGCAAGAACTTTCCACCGATGCTTTCGAAACCGTGCTGGCGACAGTGACGTTCAGTCGTGGATTATTCGGCAAGACAGCCAACCCGGCCTACATCGAGCAGGTGTTGCGCACGTTGTCGCTTTGGGAAAAGCGGCATGCGACCATCAGAACATTGTCTGGAGGCATGAAGCGACGCGTCATGATCGCCAAGGCGTTATCGCACGAACCGCAGATCCTGTTCCTGGATGAACCGACCGCTGGTGTCGATGTCGTCTTGCGTCGCGACATGTGGGACATGGTTCGTGGCCTGCGCGAGCGTGGCGTGACCATCATCCTCACAACCCATTACATCGAGGAGGCGGAGGAAATGGCCGACCGAATCGGCATCATCAGCAACGGCGACATCATTCTGGTCGAAGACAAAGCGGTCCTGATGGCCAAGCTCGGCAAGAAACAGTTGCGGTTGCATCTGCAGCAACCGTTGCACGCTATTCCCGAGCAGCTTTCGGCGCATGCGCTGGCGCTTGCCGACGATGGCAACGAACTGGTGTACACCTTCGACGCCCAAGGCAAGGAAACCGGTATTGCCGATCTGCTGCGCCAGCTTGCCGAGCATGGAATCGATTTCAAGGACTTGCGATCGACCGAAAGCTCATTAGAGGAAATATTCGTCAACCTGGTGGAGGCACCGCGATGAACATGCCGGCAATCCGCGCGATCTACCTGTTCGAAATGGCACGCGCCTGGCGCACGCTGATGCAAAGCATCGCCTCACCGGTAATCTCGACTTCGCTCTATTTCATCGTCTTCGGCTCGGCAATCGGCTCGCGCATGGGGCAGATCGATGGCATCAGTTACGGTGCTTTCATCATTCCCGGCCTGGTAATGCTGGCGATATTAACGCAAAGCGTATCCAATGCCTCGTTCGGCATTTACATGCCGCGGTTCGCCGGCACGATTTATGAAGTGCTGTCGGCACCGATTTCGGTGGTTGAAATAGTCATCGGCTATGTCGGTGCGGCAGCGACAAAATCGGTCATTCTGGGGTTGGTCATTCTCTTGACTGCGCGACTGTTCGTCGACTTTGATATTGCACATCCAGTATGGATGCTCGTGTTTCTCATCCTGACGGCAGTCACCTTCAGCCTGTTCGGCTTCATCATCGGCATCTGGGCAGACGGTTTCGAAAAGCTGCAGATCATTCCATCGTTATTGATTACGCCACTGACATTCCTGGGAGGCAGTTTTTATTCGATCAACATGTTGCCTCCTTTTTGGCAAAAAGTGACGTTGTTCAATCCACTGGTGTACCTGATCAGCGGCTTTCGATGGAGCTTCTATGGCGTGGCCGACGTCAGCCTGGCGTTGAGCCTGGGAGCGACACTGGTGTTTCTGCTGTTGTGTTTCGTAACGATCTGGTGGATTTTCCGTACTGGCTATCGTTTGAAAGCCTGAACGATCCTTCGCCGTCAAAATGATCGTTACCGTAGCGCCGGTAGGTTCTGGCCGGTACAACTCGGGCGGCCCGCGTAGGGAGTTGAATCAATCGGAACAGCCGTAAGAGCGGTGTACTTCGGCGCATCGCTCTTATGGTTTCCGAACATCTCCGAACAACACGGCGGGTCCGGCCGGCCCACCCGTTTGTGTCGCCCGCTCAGTCGTCTGCACAGTCGCTGCTTTTACTTCAACTGTTTCTTCAGCGTTGCACCGGCATATTCCAGTGAGGATTTAACGGCAGGTACGGTTGCAATCGCATTGAGCAAGCCGAAATCGTGAATCATGCCGTTGTAACGTACGCTGTTGACGACGACCCCGGCTGCGTCGAGCTTACGACCATAGGCTTCGCCCTCGTCACGCAACACGTCGTTTTCCGCTGTCTGAATCAAAGTCGGCGGCAATCCCTTGAGCTGTTCGGTCGTTGCCAGCAGTGGCGATGCCATGATCTCTTTGCGCTTGGCCGCATCGGTAGTGTAGTTATCCCAAAACCACTTCATCATGTTGCGGGTCAAGAAGTGACCTTCTGCAAACTGGTTATACGAGGCAGTGTCGAAATTCGCATCTACCACCGGCCAGAACAAGACTTGGCCGCGGAGTTTCGGCCCACTTTTTTCTTTTGCCATCAGCGCAACGACGGTTGCCATATTTCCACCAACGCTGTTGCCTGCAACGGCCAGGCGGCTGCCGTCGACTTTGATCTGTTTGCCGTTTTCTGCAACCCACTTCGTTGCGGCATAAGCCTGGTTGATCGCCACGCCATATTTACCTTCTGGCGAAGGCGTGTAGTTGACGAATACCGCCACCGCACCGGATTGGACAACCAAATCGCGCACCATGCGCTCGTGCGTTGGAAAATCTCCCAGTACCCATCCGCCGCCGTGGAAGAACATGAATGCCGGGAGTGTTCCCGCGACCCCGGCCGGACGCACAATCGTCAGCTTGACATCACCATCGCCAGTCTTGATTGTTTTTTCAGACACGTCGGCCTTTGGCAAGGTCAGTTTCACGCCTGACTGGGCATCGGCCAGCACTTTGCGTGCTGCAGCGGGCGTCATTTGCTCCATTGGTTTGCCGCCGCTGGCTTCCAGCTTTTCCAAAAATGCCTGGACTTCATGATTCACGTTCGGATTTCCAGCCGCAAATGCGCTAGTAACCGCAAATGCCATTGCGCCGGCAAAACAAAAATTCTTTATGCTGGTCTTGATCGGGATCATCTAAATTATTCCTTGAAATTAAAAACAATCGTGGTGTTGCTTCAGCGCCAGTAACCCAATGAGAATTTGATAGCTCGGAATCACCCGGGAAAGCGCTGATTAATTTTAACTTTGCACTCGCCGGAGGTTTGTAGGTCTGTGATTTCATTGGTGGCGCTTTCTGAGAAAGCGAATTAATCAACCCTTCCCTAGCTGCCCGGTTTAAGTATCACTTTCGTCCAGCCGTTTTCGCGCTGACCGAATTTTTCGTAGGCACCAGGCGCTTCGGACAAAGAAAGCTCATGTGAAATAATTACCGATGGCTTGGCTTTGCCGACGTTGATCAGGTTGCTCAATCTGCGATTGTAATTTTTCACGTTGGTTTGACCGGTGGCGATCTTTTGGCCCTTGACCCAAAGTAGTCCAAAATCGAATGCCAGCTTGCCCGTTTTTGCAAGTTCGTCCTTCGCTTCAGGGTCTTCTGGTAAAAACACGCCGACTACGCCGATCCCGCCGGTTGGTTTAACCGCTTTCACCAAGCTGTTCATGGTCAAATTCGGTACCTCTTCGCCGTGCAGGTTGCAGCATTGGTATCCAACGCATTCGCAGCCCCGGTCTGCACCCTGGCCGCCTGTCAATTCCATGATTTGCGCGATACCGCCGTCTTCGGTGTTATCGATGGCGATCGCACCCAGTTTTTCAGCCAGTTTCAAACGGTCCTTGTGAGTGTCCACAACCATCACTTTGCTGGCGCCCTTGAGGTTGGCAGACATCGCTGCCATCAGGCCGACTGGCCCGGCACCGTAAATGACCACCGTATCGCCCGGCATCACTCCTGCCAACTCTGTTGCATGGTAGCCAGTTGGAAAAATATCGGACAGCATGACGTAATCGTTTTCCTTTTCCTGGGCATCTTCAGGAAGTACCAGGCAGTTGAAATCGCCATATGGCACACGCAACAACTCGGCTTGACCACCGCTATACGGGCCCATGCCGGCAAAACCATATGCGCCGCCAGCCGAGCCCGGGTTTACGGTCAGACAGTAGCCTGTCTTACCACGTTCGCAGTTTTCACAAAAACCGCATCCGATGTTAAAAGGCAAGCACACCATGTCACCGACCTTCACACGGTCAACAGCTTTGCCAACTTCGATGACTTCGCCCATATTTTCATGACCGAGAATTTTGCCGGTTTCCATGTTGGTCCGGCCCTCGTACATATGCAAATCGGAGCCGCAGATGTTTGTCGTCGTAATACGAACGAGGACGTCGGTCGCTTTTTCGATTGCCGCATCCGGCATGTTTTTAACCCGGACATCCCGCGGGCCGTTATAGACAAGTGCTTTCATAGAATTTCTTCCAGACAGAAATAGCGAATCAATGTTTATGAGGAAGTGCGCAACCCGCGCCGTTGCCGATCGGCCGGGTTATTCACCAGTTAGCAGAAATGAATTAAATAGTCAAATCTACAACATTGACTGCGGTCTATGAACTAGGTTCAATAACAAATCAATTTGCAGAGATTTAAAAAGCAAACGTTTTCAAGCAACCCCCGCCATCGTCGGGTAATCGACGTAGCCGACTTCTCCGGGTGTGTAAAACGTCTGAGGATTAGGTACATTGAGCGCAGCATTGATTTCCAGCCGTTTTACCAGATCGGGATTAGCGATGAAAAGGCGCCCGAACGCTATTGCATCTGCCCGGCCTGATTCCACTGCATCGATCGCCATGGCGCGGTCATAGCCATTGTTGGCAATATAGGTGCCTTTGAATACCTTGCGTGCCCAGGCGTAATCGAAGCCTTGCACATCTCGCGCGCCGCCGGTGGCGCCTTCGATGAGATGAATGAAGGCAATGCCACGCTCGTTGAGCTGCTCGACCAGATGCCCAAAGACCGATTGCGGCGCGCTGTCGGACATGTCGTTGAAAGGGGCGACCGGTGAAAGGCGGATACCGACCTTGCCGGCACCAATTTCAGCAACGACAGCATCGACGATTTCGAGAGCGAAACGGCAACGATTCTCCACCGTTCCCCCGTAATTATCCGTACGACGGTTAGTACCGTCACGCAGGAACTGGTCGATCAGGTACCCATTGGCACCATGAATCTCCACACCATCGAACCCCGCCCGCATGGCATTGGCAGCCCCTCGACGATATTCGTCGACCACCTGCCTGATTTCATCGGTTGCCAGCGAACGTGGCGCGGGCAGGCTGACCTTGCCACTATGTGTATACGCCATTGCATCCGGCTGCACGGCGGATGGTGCGATCGGTTGCACGCCGCCGTTCAGGGCAGGGTGAGTGATGCGCCCGACATGCCAGATCTGGGCGACGATCTTGCCGCCGGCCTCATGCACGGCGCTGGTGATTGGCCGCCAACCCGCCACCTGTTCGTCAGAGTAAATTCCCGGCGTAGCCATGTAGCCCTTGCCGGTGGGGGACACCTGAGTGCCTTCACTGATGATCAGGCCGGCATTGCTGCGCTGCCGGTAGTATTCGACATTCATCGGGCTGCCGGGAATGTCGCCACTTGCCTCGTCTGCCCGACTACGCGTGAGTGGGGCCATGACGATGCGGTTGGCAACATCGATGTCGCCGATGCGAGTCGCCTTGAACAGTTTCGGCGAATGGCTGTCGGCGCCGGATGCTTCGGTAAGGGACTGGAAGTTATTCATGAATTTACGCTCCGGTAACAGATTAGGTTGTGTGAATGCTCGAGCAGATTACGTCGAATGGGTAAATAGCAACCCCTATCTTGCCGCATTCGGCCTAGATGCGTCAGCGACGTACCGGCTTCAGCCAAAGCTCAAATAATCGCAACCATTAGTTACAGAGACGATGTCGGGATTTCTTACAGTTTGAATTCTTCAAATTTTTGAAGAGAAATTTTGATCAATAAAATCATGGTGTTGTACAAAATTGAGATATTGGCACGGTGGTTGCTTATGTATGAATATCCCAGCATGGGTCCCCACAAACTTATGGAGTCATTATGAAAATCAGCACTATTCGCTCAGCAGTTGCAGCAGTTGTCTTGACCCTCGGCGCAGCCGGCGCAGCTAATGCGTTCGTTATCACCGCAGGCGAGTTCAAACTCACGATCGATAACTACGACTCAGCCACAACCGGCTACGGTGACACGGCCGGCGTGAAATGCACGACCGTAGCCACTTGCGACAGCGCGGCTGCATCGCCTGCACCAGGCAGCTTCGGTTCAGTCAACACATCCGCTGACACGATGGGTATTTTCTCGGTTGCCCGGATCACTAACTCGACCACTGGCGCTACCTTATTTCAAGCGGGTGGCGTTGACGGCTTCCTGACAGGGATTTTTGGCAATATCGTCGACACCAACGTATCGGTTGTTCGCGACATTACCCGGACTGGTTCCCCGCTGACAACGATTGCCAATGCAACTGGCGGCACGTTTACCTTGTTTAAAAACGATACCGACTACAACCCAACTTTGCGCCCTACCGTTGTTGCTGGCGTTAAAGATCTGAATGCTAATTTGTACCCAGGTATTAACGGCGGCTCACCGTACCTGACAGGTGTATTCGTTCCGGGCGTGATCGAAGGCGATACCAGCACGACGTACCAGTCGGTTTTCGCGAACACCGGTTTTTCTGGCGTGGGCGGTGGCTTCATCGACCTGACAGGTGGCTCGGCATTCAGCATGTTCAACACATCGGGGTTGACCGATGCAAATGGCTCGAAACGTGATCTGTTTCTGACCACAACGTTTGACGATGTCGATGGCGCCGCTGCAAAAAACGGTTTCACCGTAACGTCAGCTGGCCAAGTTAAAGGTGCTGCAGAAGTGCCAGAGCCAGGTTCACTGGCACTGTTGGCCATGGGCGGTTTGGTTGCCGGTTTTGCTGCACGCCGTCGCAAGGCCACTGCCAAGTAATGTAAGTGTCGGGGTCGATGGTTCGACGGCGTCAAGCCAAGCCATCGGTCCGACCCACTATTGTTAGTGCCAAAAATAAAAACCGCCGGGGCTAACACCGGCGGTTTTTTGTATCTGGAACGGCTGGTGAATCTCCGGTTCAATGCAGCGTGTTGAGCTTTCCCCCATAAACTTGTCCGCCTACGCCTGATTGATAGAGTGTACCTTCCGGCCGCCGTGGCGCTTCGTCGTGCTGCTGACGATTCGCCTCCTGTACTTCCAGTTTTTTTGTCAGCCCAGGTATCAAGGCGTGCATTTTGGTATCTACCTTTGCAAGCGTACCAACCTTGACATTGCCGCTATGGCGAACCGCCGCCGCGAGAATCGCATCTGCAACCCGATAAGGGTCGATTTGCGGCGTCACCAGCTTCGGTTCCTTGTCCATGTAGTTACGGGCGTGTTGAGGCAACGGTGTATTGACTGCCATAGGCTGGATCAGCGTAATGGCGACCGGCGCTTTGTCAAGTTCCTCTATTTCCACGCGTAGCGCTTCGGTGAAACTCATTACGGCATGTTTGGTTGCGCTATACATGCCTTGTAGTGGCAGCGCAGCTTCAGACGCCTCGCTGCCTACATTGATCAGAGCGCCGCCTTTGGCTTTCAAGTAAGGCAAAGCAACCAATGATCCATTGACAACGCCCCAGAAATTTACATCGAACAGCCGCCGGCTGTCGGCATCTAAAACTTCGTCCAGTCGCCCATAAATGGACGTGCCGGCATCGTTGATCCAGGTATCGATGCGGCCGAAGTGCGCTATAGCTCTTTGCGCAACATTCTGTACCTGCGCAACATCGGAAACATCGGCGGCGACATATATTGCGTTACCGCCGTCGGCGTTGATTTCATCGGTAATCTTCGCCAGCGCTTCAGCGCCGCGCGCCACCAATACCAGTTTTGCTCCCAATTGAGACGCAGCATCCGCAGTTGCCAAGCCAATACCGCTGGTGGCTCCGGTCAGGACGATGACTTGCTTTCTAAGCGGTTTTAGTTTGACAGCCATGCATTTTCCCCGAAATGAAGTGATCCAACTACTAAGAGACCTTCGGTTGGGAGAGGAAGTTCGCCGGCATGTGCCCATGCCTCAAACTGCAGAAAACGCGTCCATACAAAAAAGTCGTTTCGGTAATGGAAACGCTTTAAACGCCCCGATGCATATCACTTTACCATCCACAGCTCGGCGGCTGTTTCGGTTGGCCTATTTTCCGGATTGTCCGGAAAAAAATAGTGCTTATGCAGCTGTTTTTTGCAGCTGGTTTCTGCAACTGCCAACTGATCCGGGAACACTCCGTTATATTCATCCGCGCAGGCGCTCGCGCAAGATTGCCGCGGCCTGCTCGCTGAGGACCAGAATCAGTTTGAGGCTGGCTCTGGTCATGCCGACAAAGAGCTTGCGAAAAGTGCGCTCATCAAGTTCGTTGAAGTCAATTTCGGTAAAAACCACAGCCGGCGCCGCCTGACCCTTGAAACGATAGATCGACTCGGCCAGCAGGTCACCCGTGCGGAACACCGGTTTGCCGAACAGATCGTAGCTGCCAGTAAAGGAATGCAGCGTATGCTTGCCCAGGATATCCAGGTTCAGCACCGACGATTTTTCACGGCCACGATACGACAGCACTGCGATGTCGCTGCGACCGAAACCAGCTCCCAGGCATTGCGCGATGGCTTGCTTGGTCTTTTCCAGCATGGCATCGTCGTCGCCCACCGGATAAGTCAACATCTCCACATCTTCGCCCAGAAACGGGCTGGCAGCTTCGATTGACTGCGCTGCCTGGTCCAAGTAGGCAAGCATATCGACAATCTGGCGCGGGCTGCGATGATTGGCAAGCGCCTTGAGTGTGACCCAACCAGCCATTTGCAACGGCTGCTGGCCATACAGGTTCTGCATCGGGTCTTCCAGCCAGATAGCACGGCCCTCAGGGCGCAGCAGCCGCAGTGTGATTTTCTTCCAGCTTTCGGCAAAATCCTGACCCTCATCGACGATCACGACGTCATAGCGCCAGTGTGCGGGAATTTCGGCGGAGGCAAGCAGGTTTTCCAGGGCCAGCCACACGCCGGGGGAGCTGTAATCCGGCGTGATGCCGTGTTCGCGTGCGAAGGTATCGCACAGGACGTGAAAGGTTGCAACGCGGCCGCCTTGCGGCATCAATTGCTGAAAATGATCGGCCAGTGGACGGTTGTAGCAGACATACAGGGGCTGCCTGCCACAATCGAGCGCTGCCTGAAATTCTGCCAGTGCGAGTTGCGTCTTGCCGCTGCCCGCAGTGCCTACCACCCGCAAGCGATAAGGAGTGAATTCCAGTTGCCGCGCCCAGCTGGCAAGCCCGCCTGAAAGACGTGTCACAAGTTCCCTGGCCTGACCGATCAGGGCACTCGGGTCGGGCTTGAGGTTGAGCGTGTCGCTGAAAAAACGCGATACGGCCTTGTAGTCCGGTGTTACCGGCGTCACAGGCAGGAGGCCTGTGATCGCTTTGAGCAAATGATCGCGCCTGGAAACATCGATGACCCGGCTTTCCTCGATGCCTGCCATCGCAAAATTTTCCACACGGTAGTCGGGACAGTAAAGCAGGTAGTCAATGGACAGCGTTGCGCCATTGCGCTCGAACCGCGCACGCAATTGGGCGATGGCGCGCAATATGTGCGTGTGGACATTACGGGGCTTGCCGTTGTAGTTCTTGATCAGGCCCTCGGGCGTCTCCTGCAAGAAGCCGGTCTTTTGCTCGATCAGCAAAACCCGGCCGTTCGGAGCAATGATGATGAAGTTGATTTCGCCAAATGCCGAAAATCCCTGGTCGATTCGAGTCCAGTGAACGCCATGTAGAACGCGATAAGCGTTCGGCAATGCATGTTCGAGCAAGGTGAGTGTTTCTATTTCCCTCATTGCCGCGCCGGTAACCGCAATTTCACGCCAGCCGGAAGGATCGATTTGTGCCATGTGGGTTGAATCCGTTTAATCGGTGAGCGTTGCAAGAGGTTTCAAAATGTTACAGGTCAACCATAAGTCCTACGAAACATTCAGGAAAATTCCGACAGCCTTATTTTTTCATGGGGGTAAGGTTAGGCCCACGCCATTCGGCAAGACTTTGTTTTTCGCACACAGGAGATTACGACCATGAAATCAATCACTCAATACAAATATTCCATTGCCACGCTCGCAATTATTGCTGCATCGGCTTCTTTTGCTCAAAGCATGTCCGGCGGCGCGATGACTCCGTCAGCCGGCGCTCCTGTGACAAACACCACCGCGCCGTCGGCAACGACAGGAGCGTCGGGCACCTACGACAATTCCGGTACCTCGACCCAGGGTAGGCCGATGCCGTCGTCCTCAACCAGCCAGCCGGCAGACAGTGGGTACGCCACGCCACCGACTGACCAATCCGGCCGTTCAATGTCGAACCCGTCCACGTCCGGCGCCTCAACATCCGGGTCTTCGATGGCCGGCTCCCCAATGTCGGACGGATCGATGACTTCGGGTATGTCGGGCAATTCCGGCACATACGGTTCGGGCGCTGCAAGCCGCGCTTACATGGAATCGAGCCCGCTGTTGAACCCAAACAATCCGCATGTCGCTCCACAAATTGGCGCGCAAGACTTCAATCTGTATAGCGGCGGCAATTAAATATTGATGGTCCAGCGTCGGCGTTTGCCGGTACCCATCCCCTGAATGTTGCCGCATGCGAGCTTGCCTGTTTTCAGCATGCTTGCATGCAGCACTTTGACCCGATCGACCTCCTGTAGCAGGTACAGGAAGTCGATTTTTTTGCTTTCCACATCTCTCTTCCTGATCTCCTCGGCGTGACTTCACGTACACTCCAGCGCCATGCGCTTTTTGAGCGCCCGTTTTCACAGTTGTACGAACTCCAGAACATTAACGTATGCGTGTGACGTCACTGTATTACGCTTCTCCGTCGCCGTTGGCGCATTCAGGCAAGGCCGCCGCAGCTTATTTTTTGGCTCTGCTACTTTATTTTCTGTTGCAACTCCTGCTGCGGCTCAATCTGTCCGAGACGCTCGATCTGGACGAGGCCGAGCAGGCGTTTCTCCACGCACGGCTGGATTTCGGTTATGGCACCCAGCCGCCGCTTTACGGCTGGGTGCAATGGCTGATGTTCGAGATCTTCGGCCTGAGCCTTTTCGCCTTGAGCGCACTGAAAAATCTATTTTTGCTTGGCACTTACAGTCTGATGTTTCATCTGGCGCGACCATTTATCGGTGCGCTCGGAGCCATGGCTGCCTCGGCTTCGATGTTGCTGCTACCGGCAATCGGGTGGGAATCGCAGCGTGACCTGACTCATTCCGTGCTGCTCACTTTTATTGCTTGCGCTACTTTATGGACGTACTTCGTCTTGATGCGAAAGCCCGACACCTTGCGCTATGCCCTGTTCGGCGTAATGCTTGGCCTGGGTATGCTGACGAAATACAACTTTCTCTTGTTCATTCTTGGCCTGGCCGGGGCCAGCCTGCTGGTTCCCGAGCACAGGCAGGTACTATGGCGCCCACGCATGTGCATCGCTGTCGTTGCAGCACTGGCATGCTTTCTACCGCATGGCCTATGGCTGTTAGCGCATCTGGACACAGCTACGAAAGGCACCCTGGCAAAAATGACTCAGGGGCAGGATGCCGGATATATCATCAACACACTGCAGGGTACAGGCAGCATCGCCGTGGCCATACTGGCATTCGTGACGCCGCTTTGGCTGGTCTACGGTTGGTTGGGCCGCCGCGATCTGCGAGCGGCAACGATCGCGCGGAAAGACCCCGCTGCCCGTTTTTTCCTGATCCTGTACGCGGGATTTTTTGCGTTGCTGATGCTGCTGGTCTTGAGCGGGGAGGCCCGATCCATCAAGAGCCGCTGGATGTTGCCACTGCTGTTTTCCGTGCCGCTTGGGTTTTTCGTCATGTTTCCGATATTTTCGACACCACGTTTTCACCGGCGGGTGCTGCAGATCGCCGGCGTTTTCGCCGCTGTAATTCTTGTTGCGTTGCCGGCACGCGTTCATCTTGGCGCTTACACAGGCAAACTTTTGCGGGCGCACCATCCCTATGCACAGTTGTCCGATGAGATCGAACGGCTGTTTCCACGGGTGCGCACGCTGGTACTGGAAGACCAGTTTGTTGCCGGAAATCTTTATTTTCAGCGTCCGGTACTACGCACTCTGTTGCTGGAAGAAACCTTGCGCAATGTCGAGCCGGTTGGCCGCGAAGTGCTTCTATTGCTCCGTGAGGACATGACTCCAGGGTGGTTGCAGCTATTCCAGGCGCGCTATCCGGACAGGGTGCTGATACGATACGGCCAACTGCGTCTGCCAATGCTTTATGGCAATCCGGGAAGCCTGAATTTTACCTACGCGCATTTTGGTATACCGCAACAGTAATCAAGGCAAACTCCATGTTTTTATCCGTCGTCATTCCAGTCATGAACGAGCAGGGCAACATCACCCCGCTGATTGCCCGCATTGCCGAAGCGCTGGCAACGATCGAGCATGAAGTGATTTTCGTCGATGATGGTTCCAGCGACGAAACCGTTGCCGAAATCGAGCTTCATGCAACGCCCAACACCACGGTACTGGTGTTTTCCAGAAACTGCGGGCAGTCCGCCGCCATGGCTGCCGGTATCGATGCCGCCCAAGGCGAGTTGATTGTCATGCTCGATGGCGACTTGCAGAACGATCCGCACGACATTCCATCCATGATCGCGCATCTAGCCGAGGGCAACTGGGATGTCGTGGCCGGCGTGCGGGCGCGTCGGCAGGATGGCATGTTGCTGCGTAAGCTGCCGAGCAAGATTGCCAACGGCTTGATCCGCCTGACGACCGGCGTGCATATCAGCGACTATGGCTGCACCCTGAAGCTTTTCAAGAAAGATGTTGCCAAGAATCTGGGGCTGTATGGCGAGCTACACCGCTACATTCCCGTATTGGCAAGCATGTATGGCGCGCGCATGACCGAGATGCCCGTGCGCCATCATCCGCGTCATGCGGGGGTTTCCAAGTACGGTATCGGGCGCACCTTGCGGGTGATCAGCGACTTGATGCTAATGCTGTTCTTCCAAAAATATTCCCAGCGTCCGATGCACCTGTTCGGCGGCATCGGTCTGATGATGTTCGGTTCCGGTGCCCTGATCAATCTTTATTTGTTGATCGAAAAGCTGCGCGGCGCAGATATCGGCCACCGGCCATTGCTGACCCTGGGCGTGCTGCTTACGGTGGCCGGGGTGCAATTGATCAGCACCGGATTCATCGCCGACCTCATCATGCGCACGTACTATGAGTCGCAGGGCAAGAAGCCTTACAACATCAAGCAGCGCCTGAATCGGTAGATGCGCGCAAGGATACCGAAATGGCTGCAGACGTTGCTCCAGATCACGATCTCTGCAGGGTTGATCGCACTGGTGCTGCGTCAGATCGACTTGGGGCTGGCCAGTACTTTGCTGCTGCGCGTAAGACAGATCGCATGGGTCGTGCCGATGCTGTTGGCGGCATTGGTACTGTTCAATGCATCCAAGATCGCCAGTGCCTACCGCTCGAATGCTTATCAACGGCATCGAGCAATTTACGTTGGCCAAGGCTACAACTTGCGCCTGTATTACGCCGGCATGTTTTTAAACTTGTTCCTGCCCGGCGGTATCGGTGGCGATGGCTACAAGATCCTGGTATTGCGCCGACACTTGGCCGCACCGGTCATGACGTTGCTTCAGATCGCCCTGGCCGACCGCGCCAACGGCTTGTTGATCCTCCTGATGTTGTCGTGCTGGTTATGGATCTTGCCGACGGCGGTGTTGCCGCCCATGCTGACTAACGTGATCTCGCCGGTATTGCTGTTTGCAGGATCGGCCGTGTTGCTGCTGGCCGCGTTCATTGCCGGGCACCGGCGATTCTTGGGCATGAATGCCGATCTGATCTTCCGGCTTTTCGGATATGGCCTGGCGGTGCAACTGCTGCAGTTGGGCTGCATGACGTTACTGCTCCTGACGCTGCAGGTGCAGCCCGTCGAGCTTGTGCCGTACCTAGCCGTCTTTCTGCTGTCGTCCATCGCCGCAGTGCTGCCGTTGAGCGTAGGCGGGCTGGGCGTGCGCGAACTCACTTTTTTATACGGCATGAAGATGCTGGCGCTCGACCCGGTTCCCGGCGTGCTAGCCTCCAGTGGATTTTTCATGATCACGCTGGCGTCTTCTTTAATCGGTGTAGTGTTCCTGCGGCGATTTGCTGCGCCGCTTAATTAAATAGCCGGCCCAGGGCATTGACAACGTTTGTTATTTTTTCCCACTGACGGTCTGTTTCGCTGATAACCTCCCGGCCTTCCTCGATCGATTTTTCAAATTCGGTCGGCGGCGCGGTGCGGCCGGCGGGGCGCTCGGCTGGTATCTCTTCCGGAAAACGTTCTTCGGCGCGCTGCATGGAACGGCTTTCCACGGGTCTTTCCGCAGGTCCTTCCATGCGATTGTCCACGGGTTCTTCCGAGCGCTCCTGCGAACGCTCGAACCTCGGTGCCGGTTCACGTGGGCGCGGGCGCTGTGGGGCCGGTGTCGCGTCGAACAATCCTTCTATCCAGTCCAGTGGCGGTCCCCAGATCGACGATCCCGGCAAGGCGTCGCGTGCCCTCGGAAAGCGGGCATCGACATCGATCATCCTGCCCGACGTTGCCTGCTGAAAGAAGTCGCCCACCACCGGCAGAGCATTGTGCGCACCCTGGCCCCAGTGGGTACTGCGTATCGTGACTCTGGCATCGTTGAAACCGACCCAGGCGCCGGCGACCAAGCGCGGATGCATCATGATGAACCAGCCGTCGGCATTATCCTGGGTCGTGCCGGTCTTGCCTGCAACATCGGCACGAATGCCGAACTGCGTTCGCACCGCCTGCCCGGTGCCTTCATTGATCACGCCACGCATCATGTCGATCAGGGTTTCGGCCGTGCTGCGTGAAATCTCCTGCTTGCCCGCACTGGAAAACTCCACCAATACCTTCCCGCTGTCATCCTCGACCCGAGTGACCATGACCGGCGGGCGATACTCGCCGCTATTGGCAATAGTGGCGTAGCCGGCAGCCATTTCCAGCAGGGTGGTAGGGCTGGTTCCCAGCGCCAGGGACGGCACCTCGGCCAGCCGGCTTTGCCGCACTCCTGCGCGGCGGGCAAAGTCGCTGACCCTTGCCGGGCCGACTTCCTGCATCACCTGTGCCGTCACCGTGTTTTTGGATGCGATCAGTGCTTGCCTTGCGCTCATGAGTTGACCAGTCGGTGCGCTGATATCTTGCGGACGCCACACCGTGCCATCGGCTGCCCGGTATTGAACAACCTTATCGACAAAATTTTTCTCCGGTGACATGCCGTGTTCGATCGCTGCGCCATACACGAAGGGTTTGAAAGTCGAGCCGGGCTGGCGCTGGGCGCGCGCCACATGGTCATACTGATCGAGATTGAAATCGCGGCTGCCGACCCAGGCCTTGATGTCGCCCGAAGTCGGGTCGACCGCCACGAAGCCGGCTTCAAGCCGGGTTTTTGCGGCGCGCAGACGGTCCATGAAGGCCGTGTCCCGCCGCAAGCGCTCCATCGTGGCAACGGCATCGTCGCCTGCAGCAATGGCATTGCGATAAGCTGCCGACTCGCGCACAAACGTATCCGCCAGTGCCCCGTTGGATGCCCAGAAATGTGCGAACGGCTTGATGCGCGGGTGCATCGCCGCATAGGGCGCGGTGGAGGTCGACAACAATCGCTGAGACCCTAGCGCCCACTCCACGTCGGCGACTGCCTGCAACGCATTTGTCCGGCGCCGCACTGCCTGCACGGCAGCTGCCTGCAACCGCGAATCGATGGTGGTGTAGATTTTCAGGCCATCGGTATAGATGTTGTAATCGTTGCGGTCGGCCCACGTCACCAGCCATTTGCGCACATGTTCCGCAAAATGCGGCGCAATGCCCCGTGCTTCCTGCTGGCGCTCGAAATCGAGGTTGATCGGCCTGCGCTTGAGGGTATCGAATGCGCTGTGGCTTAACACACCGCGCTTGACCATCTGCGACAGCACCACATTGCGCCGCGCCGTCGCTCGTTCGAGATTGGACACCGGGTTGTAATAGCTAGTGCCTTTCAACATGCCGATCAGGGTGGCGCTTTCACCTACGGTGAGCTTGCCGGCGGGCTTGTCGAAATACGTCTGCGCCGCCATTTCGATGCCAAAGGCGTTATAGAGGAAAGGCACGGTATTGAGGTACGTTTCGAGGATTTCCTTCTTGGTAAAGGCATGTTCGATCTTGAAGGCAGTGATGGTTTCCTTGATCTTGCGCACGATTGACACCGACCGGCCAATCTCGTTTGGATACAGATTGCGTGCCAGCTGCTGCGTCAGCGTCGATCCACCCTGCAGGTTGCCGCCCAGCGTGCTGAGTAGCGCGCCGCCGAGGCGATAGAAGTCGACGCCATTGTGCTGGTAGAAGCGATGGTCTTCGGTGGCGATCAGTGCTTGCACGGTTTGCGGCGACATTCTGGATAACGGCACCCATTCGCGGTTGAACTGCTTGTAAGTTGCCAGGCGCTTGCCGTCGACGGATATCAACACGCTGGGTTTTTCGAATTTTGCTTTTTGCAGGTCGGTGATGCTGGGGGTGAACGGGATCAGCGCCAGTGTCAGCAGTGTTAAGCTGATGAAACCCACGATGCCAACGATTGCCAGGCATTCGAGGAAAGCATACTTGCGCACGGCAAAGCTGGTGTTTGGGCTGAACAGGCTTACGAAGCTGCCACCAATTTTTCTGATCATGCTGCGTTGTGGGTTGGATGGAGGTGGTGGCTCGGATGGGGGAGTTGGACGGGGGGCGTCGGGAGGACTGCCGGATTCAAAGGGGTTGTTATTCATTCGCGGCGTAAGCTTTATAAAAATAAGGACAACATCGAATCGGACCTGACTGGCGCTGCTCGAAACTTGCCGGCAATGCTATCGTGCCCGGATCATCCAAATTCTCCCTGAATGTAACGAACGCTCACAATAAATACAGCTTGCCGACATCTTTTGCGCAGCACTGGCATTACATTGCATCATCAATATGAGGTTGTGTGCCATTCGTTGCAGACAAAAAGGAGATCAATTGCTTGTCCAGAACCGCAAACGTTTGCATCCGCTGGTCACTGCTGCGGCAGTAGCCATCATTTTAGTGTGCCTGATCGCCCTGGCTACCCTGAGTGGCGTGTTGCCGCCGACCCAGGGCGTGCTGGTTGCAGCGCATGCCGCGGCACCGGCCGTCGTGTCGGCAAGACCTGTTAGTGCGACGTCGCCGCCGACAGAAAACAAACGATTACCGGCATTGACCGTGGTTGAAAGCCTGGCGCCGGGGGAGGCGCTAGTCCAGATCGATGCGGAGCCAGTTGTCGCTAAGCCTGCAAAAGCCGCCTCGACGAAAGCCGCTCTAGCAGAAAGAGTGCCTTCAATCACAGCAGCAACCCGAAGGACGATATCGGTCGCAACTCCGCTCCCGGCCTCTGCAGTCGCTGCCGGGCCAGCGCCCCGCATTGTCCCGGTGTATCGCGATACGCGTAGCATCGGCGCTGACGTAGCCTATCAAGACGGTAACAACGGCAATAAGGACGATCGCACCAATGAGGACGATCACACCAATGAACGAGCCGAACCACCAGCTGCTAACCGTTAGCATTTATCGATACGGGGGTTTTTCGTCCGAAAGCGGAACGGTCAATGCTGGCCCGTGCGCGCTGCAAGATGCAACAGGGGCTCGATCGAATCCCCATTCTTGGTCACTGACAGCGGTTGGAGAGGCGCTGTTCCGGCGTCGTGCGGTCGGCATAGTGCCGGTGTTGGTGCCGCCATCGAATGTGAAGCCTGTCAAGTCCCGCGTGATCATAAACGCGTTTCACAAAAATCCCGGGCCGCAATCCCTGCCAATGCTTAAGCGATTCAATAGGTGTCTTGCTACCGATCGCTCGTTGCGGGATATGGTGGTTGTATAGCTTTAGATAATGCTGCAACGTTGTTTCCAGTTCAGCAGCATTGGCAAAATAGGTTTGCCTGACCAGTGCGCTGATGCGCCCGTTGAATCGATCGGTCATGTTGGCGCAGGTGTGCAGAAAAACCCACCTGGTTGCCCGGTCAATGGCAACGAACAGGTAGCGCCGGGACGTCTCGTTGGGCATCTGCGGCAGATACTTGATGTCGATGTGAATGAAGCCTGGCTCGTAGTCTTTGAAGGTCTTCCTGCGCAGCCGTCAGGGTCGTATGCTGGGTATGGGCACGGTGCGATCGGTCTTGCACGTCGTCGCGACCGAGCCACTTGTTTGCAGTCGCTCGCGTGATGTTGAAAGCCTTGGCGGCAGCACGATCCGACAGGCCGGAGTCTTTGAGCTCCTGTCGAGCTTTCGGGTCGTACGTCATGTACGGCTGAATTTTGCTGTACACGGTGCGAAACCTTGAAGAACGCTGGTCAGCACACGGGCACGATACCCCGGCAAGGGGTCTGGCATACGCTGCCCGTGATACCAATAACGGGTGCGAGCACCGCTAACTTGCCGCGTTCACAATGTCAAATTCCGAACACTTTCAACACCGTGTCGAATGCGCCCTCAAGTCCTTTTCCCCGACTGCCGTGCTGGCCGCTGCCGATTGGCGTCTCGTCGTATATGTAGGTGCCGGATGCGCCGCAGAATGCGTCCTGTAATAGCGGCGTCTTGCCCCGATAAAACGGAAAAAAGGTGTCACACCGTATGGTCGAATACTGCACGTCGGCCGAAAAGCCAAGGGTCGCATTCTGGCGCAGGACACGTCCGTGGCCTGCGGGTTCAACCCGCACGCCGCGATTCCCCTGGACTATCAGCGTGACGGGTCCGTGAAACACCAGGTAACGCAGCTGCAGCGTGAGCCAGGCATGGAGGGACCCGAGCCGCCAGTGCCGCGATATGCGCAACGGTCTGGCAGGGTGGTAGATCACGCCGACCATGCCGCGGGGATGAAACACCATTGCGCTATTGTCCGGCAATGTGACCAGCGCAATTTCAGAGAAGGGGTTTGTGCCAGAAGAGATGACAAGGTTCTCGCCTGCATGACGACGAATGCGCGTCAAGGCATACATGCCAGAGGCCAAACTCGTGACCGGACAGGACCAGTCGAGCAACCACTGCGTGTCCTTGTTGCCCCGCACAACTGATCCCTGCACATAGTCCGGCAGCACCAGCATCTCTTCCCCCTCTTCCAGCGTCACGTCGACCGAGACGCCGCAAGATTTCGGCCGGCTCTCCAGACCACCGGGGGCACCCGCCCGAAAACCAATCGCCCCAGTTGCAGCCGGGTCGATGCACACTGGCGGGCGGCGAGCCGCCGCCGGTGCCAGTACGTAAAACATAAACGCTTTGATGAGCCCATGCGCCAGGAACCCGGAAGCAAGAATCATGAAAGCGGCCGGGAGTGCTTCGATGACCGGCGTTAGAAAAGTCCGGAGCCTGTCGGCAGGCGTCGCGGTGTCGGCCGCGTTTTTTAACGCCCGGAGTTCTGCCACCACATTATCGAGGCGCTTTTCATCAACCGCAAAAGCGGTCAGCGCCTTGGGCGCACCTTTGATTGAGAGAACGCGATACTGTGCAAGAAAATTAGCGTCAACCTGCTCCATTTCGCCAACCAACGCGTTATTTGCGCGCTGGAGAACGTTTATCTTTTCGATCATCCGATTGTCCAACTCAGACGCGATCGGATGATCGCTTTTCAAACGTTCAATGTAATTTCTGGCTTGCGTATGTCGGGCTCGCAGTTTCTCCCTCCTGGCCTGCAATTCAGCCAACCCGCTTTGCGCTGCCTTGTGATCAAGCGCTGCCGCCACTAGCAGTTTCGCCTGCAGCAAATACTGGCGCTCCTGTGCCAGAATCTCCTTACGTACTTTGCGTACGCCTTGGTCCATGATGCGCTGCTGGATATCGCTGACTGTTGGCAGGGGCAATCTAAGTGCAATCATCGGTAAAGCGTCAAGCTTTGCGATTACCTGCAGCGCCTGATCGATCGCCGCAATGCGACCGTCTATGGCTGCAAATGACGCCGCACCCATGCTGGTGACCCGGGCACGTGCCTGGCGGGACAGTTTCAGGCGCTCGGCGTCGATCGCGTCGATGCTCGCCGTCAGGAGGGTCCGGTCATGATCGGCATTTACTATCTCATCCCAGTGTTTCAGCACATAACTACCGGCGACGAGCAGCACTGCCAAAAATAAAAGATGCAGTGCATAGCGCAGGATAAACCGTGGGACTTGGGTGAATGCAGATTGCAAAGGGTTAGTTTTCTTCGTAGTACGTCAGGTTAAATCTTTTGGATGCCACGGCAGGTTTTTAAGCGTAGAACACCATCTGATTTCCCGAGGCCGGCCTAGCGGGCTGACCTGACTGGTTTTTAGGACCAACTTAATCTGGAGTCGCTCCGGTTAATAAATGCTTCGATTGTTTCCTGCCAAACGCTTCTGGTGTTTCATATTTAAGCTGGAATGCGGACGCGCTGTATTGTAGTGCCGCCGCCAATCTTCGATCCGGTTTCTGAACCATTCCATCGCCAGGTGCGTATTCCGGCGAACGTGACCAGTCATTCCGGCCTATCGTGACCGCTGCGCATGAGCTGGTGTTACGCGGTTAAATTGTAATGTCAGCGGTCACGATGGGGTGGTGTTTTTCTCCTTTTTAATTACTTTTGGCCGTTATCGTGCACTCCGATCGCTGCGGGCACTACCGCTGACCCGGTTGGCTGTCCCGGGTCGCAAATGCGAGTCTGGTTCGGTCAATGTCTCGCAAAGCATGCTCGCCAGACAATGCGGCCTGTGAATGGTTCTTCGGAAGGCTGAAGACGGAGATGTTCTATCCGAACGACTGGCGTTCTACGACCATTGAGCAATTCATTGACGCATTAGACGGCTACATCCGGTGGTACAACGAGAAGCGGATTAAACTCTCCCTTGGCTATCTCAGTCCGATCGAGTACCGAGAGAGCCTTGGCTTAACGACGTAAATCAGTCCAAGAAAACGTCCGCATCCCCCCCCTAATATTCGTACATCTATTTCGTACAATTATTGAGAAACACTGCTATGTCACGCACTTTTGCATATTGCCGCGTATCAACCTCTGACCAGAATACAGAAAATCAAATTCATGAGATCGATGCTGCAGGTTTCAGTATTACCAAAGCCCGCACTGTCGTTGAAACGGTTTCAGGAAGCGTAGCTGCACGAAAGCGAAAGGGATTTTCTAAGCTGCTGGACTGGCTTGAAACTGGCGACGTACTCATCGTCACAAAGCTAGACCGTTTGGGCCGCAACGCGATGGACGTGCGCGCTACAGTCGAGCATCTTGGGATGATGGGCGTACGCGCGCATTGCCTGGCCCTTGGCGGCGTCGATCTGACAAGTCCGGCCGGCAAGATGACAATGCAAGTTATCAATGCTGTCGCTGAGTTTGAACGTGACCTGCTAATCGAGCGCACGAACAGCGGCATCAAGCGCGCCAGGTTGGAAGGAAAAAGATTTGGTCGACCGCCGGCACTAAATGAAGCGCAGAAAAGTGAGGTGCTGCGCCTGCTGTCCAGTGGTACGCCGGTCGCCCAGTTGGCCCGACAATTCGATACAACACGTCAGACCATCATGCGGATCCGTGCAGCGTAAACAAGCTGCTTGCATCGACCCTACAGGTTGTTTCACAGACCTTCGGCGGGCTACGGAGTTGCCTGCGGCAAGCGCTACCGCGCCGGCTCCTACCGCCTCACCCTGCCGCAAGCGACAGGGCTTCGGGCACCGGCTCACGAAATACGTCAGCCGAAACCCGCCGCACTCTTGTGACGGCGCGGCTGGCTCGTACTCTGCGTGCAACTACCATAATTCCGTTTTACAGAATCCGTGCGACGGAATATAATCGCGCAATGATTAGATCATTCTTGTGCGCGGATACTGATGCGATTTACAACAGCCATGCAGTTCGACGATTCAAAAATATTGAGCGTGTTGCGCGGAGAAAATTGCTTCAATTACATGCGGCTACGTCGCTACAAGACTTGCGCATACCGCCCGGCAATCAGTTGGAAGCGTTGAAGGGAGACCGCAAAGACCAGTACAGTATTCGTATCAACGATCAATGGCGGGTATGTTTTAAATGGAAGTCAGATGGTCCGCATGATGTTGAAATCGTGGACTATCACTGATAAGGAATCGAAAAAATGGCAAAGCTACTTGATGAAATCCATCCCGGCGAAATCCTGCTTGAAGAATTTATGAGGCCGCTTGGGATCACGGCGCAGAAGCTGGCGGCGGATATCGACGTGCCACCAAGCCGGATCAGCGACATCGTGAATGGCAATCGACCAATCACCGCCGACACCGCACTGCGACTGGCGATCTTCTTTGGAATGGATGCGCGCTACTGGCTGAATTTGCAAAGCGAATACGACTTACGTGTGGCGGCTCGCACGCTGACGAACAAGATTTCGCCGCGCATCCGTGTTTTTCAGCCGCAGACGGCAGGAGCATAACAGGGCAAGAATTTAAACGCCTGGTGATGATGTGCGGCACGCAGGCGGTAGTTGTCAAGGTAGTTGGTAAGATTTTCAGTCAAGCAGCAATAAGCTCTTCCCGCGTTTGCATCGGCAGGACACGATCCGAATTGAGTTGCACTTGATCGATCCAAGATCAGTTACGTGTTGCGCCGCTCCAGCGCTCCGGGCGGGCAAGGCGAGCGGTTTGGTACACCACATGCCGTCGCTGCAGCAGGCTTTGATCTTGTTGCTGGTGCCGCTGCGCCGGCGTAACGAAACGGATGCCGCTGTGTCGATACTCGTTGCTGTACCAGTCGATCAAACGCGCCACCCATTGCCGTGCCAGGGTGATCGTGGCAAATCCTTTTCTGAGCCATTGTGGCCAGTATTTCAAGGGTAAGCGCGAATTTCACCGCACCTAGCGCTGCTGCGTAAAAGAGCCGAGCATAGGCGTCCACTAATCATGGAGGTGGACACCTATGCAAGAGGGACGAACAGACTCAGAGTTTCATTTGATCGTAACAGGCATCCGGCGTGATGGTCGGCGCCGCTACGACAAGGCTTCGAAGGCGGCATTGGCCAGGGCTTGCCTGGAGCCGGGCGTATCGCTGGCCGGCATGGCGCTTCGGCACAGCGTGAACGCCAACCTGCTGCGCAAATGGGTGGTCAAGTACCAACTGTCGAGCGACGCCACATCGCCCAAGGCAAGCGCACGCCGATACGTCCTGCCGTTCCTAAAGTGCCACCGCCTACCACGGTGAGCGTGCCACCAGCGCGCTTGCGGGCGCAGATGCCCAACTGCGTCACGCTCGACTTTGAATGCACCGCCAGCGATGCGGTCCTGCTATCAACCGTTATTGAAACGCTGGGGCTTGACCCCTTTACAGGCACCGCCTATGCCTTTCGTAATCGCCGCTGCGACCGCATCAAGCTGCTGATCTACGACCGCACCGGCTTCTGGCTGCTGATGAAGCGCCTGGATCAGGATCGCTTCGTGTGGCCGCGGCGCACCCAGGCGGTGCTGGAACTGACGGCCGAACAGCTGCACTGGCTGCTCGACGGCATCGATATCGAGACCGTGCAGCGTCATCGATTGCGGCAATACCAGCACGTCGCTTAGCCAACATTGCCGACGACGACGGCCCGACATTTTTTGCATTGTTACAATTTTACGTGAACCCATTCTGCCTCCCCAGCCGGTATCGTTGCATGCATGAGCGAACCGACCCCTTTCTCCGACTTGCCGCCTGAAGTGCAGGCCTACATCGGCGACCTGGAGTCGCGCAATGCGCAACTGTCAGCGCGCGTGCGCCAGCTCAAGGAGCAATTCCGCTTAGCGCAGCTCAAGCGCTGTGCGCTCAGCAGCGAGAAACGCAGCGAGCGGATGTTCAATGAAGCCGAACAGATGGGACCTGAGCCGCAGGTTGATGCCATCGTGTTGCCCGATACGGGCTTGCCAGAGGCGCCGCAGCCGGTACCACAAAAACGCGGACGCAAATCCTTGCCGGCCGACTTACCACGCAAGCGTGTCGAATATGATCTTCCTGAAGAGCAGAAGATATGCGCCTGCTGTCAGGGCTCGCTACATCACATCGGCGAAGACATCAGTGAACAGTTGCATATCCCGCCAGCCGCACCGTGGGTCTGGCAGCATGTTCGTTTCAAATACGGCTGCCGCCATTGTGAACGGCACGGCATCAGCGCGCCGTTACTTTGATGAAGCTGCCAAGGCGCAGGGGAAAGCCGATGGCCGTGCCCGGCAGGCACTGGATATGATCGGCTGACTATATCAAGTCGAGGCGTTGGCCAAGGGTGAATTGCCGGCTGGACAAAGCCGTGCCGACTACACCTTCGCCTTGCGGCAGCAACATAGTCTGCCAGTGCTGGCGGCGCTAAAGAGCTGGCTTGATGAACATGCAGATAGTGTTCTACCCGAGAGCCTCTTGGGCGCAGCGATAACTTATGCACGAAACCAATGGATGTACTTGTGTCGCTACGCCGACGACGGCAATGCCCCGATTGATAACAATCTCATCGAACGGGATATCCGGCCCCTCACAACTGGCAGAAAAAATTGGCTGTTCAGCGCCACGGTGGCGGGCGCACAGACCAGCGCGGTAATCTATAGCCTGATGCTGACCTGCCGCGCCTGCGGGGTCGAACCGTACGCCTATCTGCGGCATGTGCTCAACCAATTGCCATGTCTTACCAACGATGATGACATCAGAAATTTGCTGCCGTTTAATTACGCCGCCACGCTCAGGGTCTAGCAGCAAACATCGTTCGGCGGCAAGGTGCAGGGAATTGAGCGCTTACGAAGAATGCACCAGTGGTGCAAGCCATGCAGCGCTTGTCTGATCGATATCCCCGGTACGGATCGCGGCGCATCCGGATTTTTCTCGCGCGCGAAGGCATTGCCGTTGGAAAAGAGCGTTGTTCGAGGCTATGGGCCGAGAATAAGCACCAGGTGCCAAAGAAACGAACCAGGAAACGAATTGCCATAGGGCGGCCCAGGCCGTATCACCGACCATGGCGAATTCGGTATGGAGCGATGACTTCGTGTTCGATGCTTGCGCCAATGGGCAGCAGTTGAAATGCTTAACGGTGGTCGATGAATATACGCGGGAATCGCTGGCAATCGATGTGGCAGGATCGATTCGTTCAGCCAGAGTCATCGAAGTGTTGTCCAAGCTGATCAGCATGCGCGGCGCACCACGCTACCTGCGTAGTGACAATGGGCCAGAATTTGTCAGTGTGGCATTGCTGAAGTGGATACTCGACCAGCGTATTGAATCGGTGCTCATCGACCCCGGTAAGCCATGGCAAAACGGCACGACAGAAAGTTTCAACGGTAAATTTAGGGACGAGTGCTTGTCAATGGAATGGTTTCGAAACCGGATCGAAGCAAAAGTTGTCATTGAGGACTGGCGGCAACACTACAATACCGTACGTCCGCATTCCAGCCTCGGCTATGCAACACCAGAAGCGTTTAGCAGAAACCAAAACACCAGTTTATTAACCGGAGCTATTCCAAATTAACCTGGACCTGAAAAACCGGGCAGGTCAGGTCTAGATAAGGAGTGAAAAAGGCCTTAGCCTTTAGCCAACGCTGACACGTCCGTCGGGATACTGAATGCGGGCCGGGCGAGCAGTTGCCAGCGTGAAGGCCAGCGTTAGTGGGCCGACACGGCCGATCAGCATTAACGCAATGATGACGACCTGTCCCGGCCCGGAGAGACTGGCTGTGATACCCCGAGACATGCCAACTGTGCCGAATGCCGAGACGGCTTCAAATGCCAGGTCGAGAAAAGCAGCAGACTCGGTGATTGCAAGCACAAAAGTGCCGGTGATCACGCAGAACATGCCGATGACCGTAATGGCCAAGGCGCGAAAGACAATGTCGGAGCCAATGCTGCGCCCAAGCACAACGGGCTTGACGTGCTTGAACAAAAACGCCTGCGTGGCCAGCAGTAGCACGATGAACGTGCTGAGCTTGATGCCACTGGCGGTCGATCCGCTGCCAGCGCCGATGAACATCAGACCCATCATAAAGAATGCGGTTGCCGGCGTCAGCGCGCCAATATCAACCGTGTTGAATCCCGCAGTTCTGGTTACTACGCCCTGAAACCACGCAGCCCACAGCTTGTCGCTGAGGTCAGGCAGCAATCCAATCGTTTGGGGATTGCCATATTCGAGGCAGAAGACGATCAGCATGGCCATCAGATTGATGACCAGAGTGCCGATCAGCATGAGCTTCGTATGCAGTGCATATTGGTGGAAGCGTTTTTTGCCGACCATGTCGGTGATTACGATGAAGCCGATGCCCCCGGTAATAAACAGGGTCGAGATCACGGTGTTGACCAGCGGGTTGCCAACGTACTTGCTCAGACTGTCGGCTGCCAGGCCAAAGCCGGCATTGTTGAACGCAGAGATGGCATGGAAAAAACTGTAGTACAGCCCGCGCGTAAAGCCCATCTCCGGAATCCACTGCAGCGCAAGCAACGCCGTGCCGAGAAGTTCCATGAACGCCGTAAAGCCGAACATCAGCAGCAGTAGGCGCCTGATGTCGGCGTGGCCGCTCTGGCCTACCACCTCACCCAGCACTGCTCTGTCCGCCAGCCCGAGCCGGCCGTTGAGTAGCTGGATCACCAGCAGGCCGAATGTCATCAGTCCAAGCCCGCCCGCCTGCATCAATACTAGCAGCACCCATTGTCCGAACAGGGTGAAATGGGTGCCCGTGTCGACCACGACCAGACCCGTGACAGTCGACGCAGAGACGGCAGTAAAAAGGGCTTGGCCCCATGATGTCGGCTGATGGCTAGCGATCGGCAACTTGAGTAGCAACGTGCCAATCAGGGAAAGTGCGACAAACGAGAGGATCAGGGCGCGCTGCGGCGTGATCCTGTACACATACCGACGCGTGCCCTCCAGAACGTGTGCCGCAAGCGGGATCTGCCTCATAGATATTTGGAGATCTTGCGCAGGTTAGACAGCGTACCGAGCAGGATGATCTGATCGTCGATCTCGAAGGCGTATTCGGCTGGCACGGGGAAAATAACGCGGATTGCGCGCTTGACCATGATGCACTGCAGGCTGTTCTCGGCCAGCGCGAGGTCTAGAAGTGTCTTGCCGGCCAGGCGCGCTGACGTATGCAGCTCCACGATGTACTGGTCGTCGCCGATATTGATGTAGTCCATCACCTCCGGATACATCATCGTATGCGCCAGACGCAATCCCATTTCATGCTCGGGATGCACGACCTGATCGGCACCCAGCTTGAGCAGGATCTGATGATGACTATGGTTCAATGCTTCTACCCATAGTTTTGGCTTGCCCATTGCCTTGACATGCAGCGCCGCCAGCAGATTGGCTTCGATGTCCTCACCGATGGAGATTAGGACGACGTCTGCATCCTGCACACCGAGTTCCCGCAGCGCTTTTTCATCACGGGCGTCTGCGATGACTGCATGGGTGATATGGTCTGCAAGTGTGGAGACCCGCTCTGGACTGATGTCGATGCCGGTTACATCATGGCCCAAGCGGGCCAATTCGCTGGCAACCGTGCTTCCGAAGAGGCCAAGGCCGATAACTGTGAAGTGACGTTTCATAAATTGAACAAGTAGGTGGGTGTCTGCCCTGATCCGGGGCGCGGGCGAAATAATACATGGCTACAATTAATACTTATTCAATAATCTACGTTAATTAAATGCCAAGCCAAAAGCTACCTGTGCGATCAGGCTGCACGAATCCGCATGATTGTCTGGCGGGTTGTATCGAACTCGCGGGCCAGCTGCGCGACTGGGGCACCTTCGGCCAACAAACGCAGCACTTCGCCTTTTTGCGCGCCCGTCAATGCTGGCGGGCTACCAAATCTTTTTCCTTCTGCTTTAGCGCGCTTAATACCACTGTTCGTGCGCTCAATTAACAGGTCGCGCTCAAATTCGGCAACGGCATTGATCACTTGCATCGTCATCTTCCCAGCCGCGCTGGTGAGATCGACACCACCAAGGGCTAGGCAGTGCAAGCGCACACCAATCGTTTCCAAGTGCCCGACGGTTGCGCGCACGTCCATGGCGTTGCGGCCCAGCCGATCAAGCTTCGTGACAATTAGCACATCACCAAGTTCGAGCTTGTCGAGTAGCTTGGAAAAGCCTTTACGCTCTTTTGCGGCAACGCTTCCCGAAACGGTTTCAACTATGGTTCGGGCCTTCGTAATACAGAAGCCAGTGCTTGCGATCTCTTGCACCTGGTTATTAGTGTTCTGATCCACCGTCGACACGCGGCAATATACAAAAGTCTGTGACATGACGATATTTTCCCTTATTTCGTACGAAATGGCCGTACGAATAGCAAGGAATGTACGAAAGTATTGCAAGCTTACTTAAGTACATGCCTAACTTGAGGTGTCCGAAACCGGTCGATTTCGTACATATAATTTGTTAATTTATCCATTGTTAGGAAGTAACGTTCAACCTGTATTTTGCGGTTGATAGCAAAAAGAACGCGAGCAGGAAATGTTTAACAGACCAACGGCAGAAAATGTTATCAATTTAAAATTAATCCTTGCTGCTTGCATTCTCCTTTGGCAGATTGGCAGATTTGGCCCGCTATGACTTGCTCCGCAACTTAGTACGAAACCGTCATACAGTCTGCAGTTAAAAATCTGTCTGCAAATCCGCTCGGCGTGAGGTAGCCGAGCGAGCTGTGCGGTCGTTCCTGGTTGTACTCCTCGCGCCAGACGGCAATTACTTGCCATGCGTGGCGCATGGATAAGAACCAGTGCTCATTTAAACATTCATCCCGAAACTTGCCGTTGAAGCTTTCAATGTAAGCGCTCTGCTGTGGCTTTCCTGGTTCAATAAATCGTAGCTGCAACTATTTTCGGTAAGCCCATTCGTCGAGCACCTTGCTGATAAATTCCGGACCATTGTCTACCGTCACTGATGTCGGCAAGCCGCGAATTTCCAGCACATCGACCGCATGTTTGCCTGGCAACGACGTATCGACTTCAATGGCCAGGCACTCCTTAATAAAATCATCGACGATGTTCAAGCACCGCAACCTGCGCCCATCAACGAACCTATCCGAGACAAAATCCATCGACCAGCTCACGTTCGGCGCCAAGACAATCACCTTCGGCTGCCGTTCGACTCCCGTAATTCGCTTACGCTTGCGCCGGCGGACGGTCAAGCCAGCTTCCCGGTACACCCGGTACGTGCGCTTCCAGTTGTTGATCCAGCCTTCACGGCACAGCAGGACGTGCAGCCCACGGTAGCCGTATCGACGCTTCTGGCCTGCCAGTGCCGTCAGCCGGGCCTTCAATGCTTCATCGTCTGGCCGCTTCGCTGCGTAGTGATACAACGAGCGCCTTCCAGTTGTAGTAGGTCGCATCGCTGATGCCGTACTTGCGGCACAACTTGACTATCTTCAGCCCTGCATCAGCTTCCTTCAAAACGCCGATGATTAAGCAGCATGCTTAAAGTTTGATTTAGGCATCAAATAAATTTTTCAGCAGCATAAATACAACATTCACCAAAAATACAACATTGTTCCATAAATGCCGTACCGCCAATTAAAAGGCTTGCCCCAAAGGAACAATTTTGGCAATGTTTGCGTGGAACAAAAGTCTATTTTAAGAACTTTAGTTGCGCTGCTGCTTAACTGCGCTTTCCACAACTCACATTCCCGAGACCCATGAACAAACAATTGAATTCGGCGCTTCGCCTGACCGCACTGTCGCTTGCCTTAGTCGCTGCTGGATGCGGCGGAGGTTCTTCCGGTAGTGATAATGGAGCGGGTACCCGGAGCATTTCAAGTACGGCTGCGAAAGGCGCCATCAAAGGCGGCTTGGTACAGCTTTTTGCGCTTGATGCGCAGGGCCAGAGGAGCGCAACCCCATCGGCAACGGCAACAACCGCCAGCGACGGTAGCTTTACCGTTGCGTTACCCAAAAACCTGCTGATGTTCATTATTGAGGTCAGTGCAGCACCCGGCGCTGTGATTGCCGACGAAGCGACTGGCCAGGATATCCCCGTGCCAACCAATCTTGTTTTGCGCAACGTCGTCACGCTGGCCGACGGTGCTGATTCGTACACCGGTTCCGTCACACCTTTGACAGAATTGACAGTTAGAACCGCCGAGAAGGCAAGTGGTGGACTCAACGCAGCCAATATCGCGTCTGCGAAAGAGGGTGTGCGCAAGTTGTTCGGTTTCGACCCTGAGACTGTCACACCAATCAACGCCAATTCGGCTGACGTCACCAATGCCAGCGATACGCAAAAAATCCAGGCGCTGATCCTGGCAGCAATATCGCAAATGTCTAAAGACGGCGTGCTCGGTTGCGCGGCAGCTGACATCAAGTGCGTGGTAGACAAGGTAGCCAGCGCCGGCAGCCTGTCCGGCAATGGCATCGAATTAGGAACCGATACCATCGCTGCATTGCGCGCCGCCATTGAGCAGGTCGTTGCCAATCCTGCTATCAACAGAACTGGCAGGACCAACGTAGATTTGCCATTTGCGTCTAACCAGACTTTTCCAGGAGCAGAAAGCGGCGTCGCGAGCGCCAAACGCCTGTTTGCCAGCCTGCGCACCAGTCTCAATGTATTTGCCGGAAGCGATACGGCACTTGAAGGGCGCACCGCATTAGTCAGTGCAGACTTTAAAAAGATGACTGCGCCGATCGACAAAGAACTAAAGAACTGGATAACGGTTCCGAGTTTCGCAATCGACTACCTGGCGCGCTACAAGGCCGGCCAAAGCGTTGCTGCAACCGTACAGCTCGATGGCGGCAACGGACAATGCTTTGTAGTGAGCGACGATGGATTCGAGACTGCCGCAACGAATGCCGGCAACGCCAAGAATATTTTCTGCAGCATTAACAAGACAGTGTCATTTGCGTCCACTCAGACCGACACGACGCGCAGGGTCGTGTCCCAGGTCATGGGCATTGTGCCAGGCAGCACAGGCGACGCTTATACCTACACGTCGCATACCCGCCTTGACACCTTCGTCAACAATAGCCGCACCAGTCGCGAGGTCATCGGCAACTACGGTAATACGGCCAATCGTGCGATCGGTACGATTACTTACACCGCCGGCAGCAGCCGCGCAAATTTTGCAATCAAAGGTAGTCTGCCTGCACGCACCGACAGCAGCGGCATGAAGTTGTCAGACTTCGAAGTCTGGGATTTGAAGGCTACCGTCGTCGAAGCAAATGCCGCAAGCACCTATGACCTTGCTGCAACGATGACCTCAATGTTGAACGGGGCAGAGGCGGGCACCATTACTATTAATCCGGGCTCGCGCCTTGTCGTAAAAGCAGTACCAGGCGTATTCGAACCGAGTCTGGTTCAGAGCCTTAACCTGTCGATCACGGGGAAGTCAGGCGGTAGCGCGATCACCGGAGCACTCGGCCTGAACAACTGGACGAGTGACAAGACTGGTGCAGAGTATTCTCCGGCTATTGTCTCCTTCAATGGATCTCTGACCGAAGGCGGCTTGCCGTTCTTCAGCGGCGAACTGACGTACCGCAATGTTGGCTTTGAACAGTTCGACAGCCTTCTGCCGCAAAGCGACACAAACTTCCTGACGCAGACGGTGCGCCTCAGTGGTGATTTGGCTGTACCGCAGCGCCCTACGCTGGCAATGTTCCTGTCGGCCACAACCGGCAAGACTGGCACAGGCGACCTGGTGGCACAGTATGCGGACGGTTCGTCAGTGATCAACTTCATCGGCAAGCGTGCTTCCGGCAGGCTCGATGCAGCAGCAATCTCCAGCTCCACCGGCGTCACTTTGTCTTTCAATGGTGCGGATGTGGCTGCGAAGCGCACCGTGGACGTGAAGAAAAACAGTGCGGTTGTCGCGACCTTGAATCTCAGCTCCGGCGTTATCAACTACGCAGACGGCAGCTTTGAATCTCTGAAGTAGAACGTTATTTTGTAACCAGGCCCGGCGCTGCTTCGCGCTGGGCCTTTTTTATGGTCTCGTCCTATGCGTATGCCAACTTTTATCGGCCTTATTTATTGTTTCGCCGCTCAGGCTCACGCAAGCGATCCGCATCTGCCGCAACCGCTAGAAGAGCGGGTCACTTCATCTGTCTCGTTAGCCTCAGTCATTGCCGACTGGAGGCCCTTTGTCGAAATTGAGTTGTGGCGGGCCTCCGATTTCATCCCCGTGGCTCAATTCAGCAGCGATTGGGCCAAGGGTTTTTCACCGAGGGCAGGGCGCAACGTCGCGCTGGTGCGTAACCGGGCCACAGCGGGTGTGGAGTCAGCCCAATGGCGGATCGGCTACGAAATCCGGCAGGGCGCATCGCTTGTCACCGATCGGGAAACGCTGGAGATGGTGCGTCGCTACAAGCAGCGACTCGCGCCTGCTGAGCCTGGCGTCTTTTCAGCCAATGCCAGTTACCGCAACTGGTCAGCGCGTGGATTGCGCATCGGCCGGACAATTGACGGCCCGGTCATCGCCGGCCGCCCGGTGCGCGCCAGCATCAGCGCGGCCTTGTATGGGGATTCAAGTTACCGCCGCAACGACGTCTCGGGCACTGTGCGGTATTTGGGCGCTGGAGACTATGCATTCAACGCCAGCAAACTAGACATCGACAGCCGGGCGCAGTTGCCATTCATGAATGGTAGGCCCGAGGCATCCGGGATCAGCGTATCGATCGCCGCTGAAGTGCCGCTGTCAGAAGCCTGGACACTTAACGTCGAGGTTGACGACCTGTGGAGCCGCATGCGCTGGCGTAATCTACCGGTCTCGCGGCAAACAATCAATTCCGATGTGACCAGCACCGATGGCGGGGGGGTTCTGAACTATCGACCACTGCTGTCGGGTCGCAACGAGCAGATCGATAGTTCAATTTCACTGCCGCACTACGGTCTGGCCGAGCTATCCTACCGCGCCGGTGACTGGCGCTATGCAGCGCAGGTTGAACAATACGCCAGCAATACTATCCCGACCTTTTCAATTGGAAGGCATTTTTCCTGGGGTAACGTGACAACGAAAATTGAGACGCGGTTCAACACCTTTGGCCTCGGCTATGCGTTTGGCAATTTCCGTATGCTGTTGCAAACCGATACGCTACAGCAGGACAAAGCAAAGGCGCAGGCAGTTCAGATTAGTTACGCGCGTTCATTCTAAAGTGCCGAATCCATAAGTATGAAAGCTGTGGACGTTTGCCATCGACAAGCTATAAGCCAGCTTATAAACTTTGCAGCAACCTCCGAGTTTAAGTGCTTTCGCACTCACTCGGGGCTAGGCGATGGGGGCGAAAGAGCACCAACAGGTGTAGGTTCCGAACGTGTGCCAGAGCATGAACATCGGCCTTCTTTGCCCACGAGCTGAAACAATAACTCTATCTCCTTTAATTGTTAGCTGAACAGATAGATTTACTTTGCCCCAAAAGCTATTACCCCTATCTATAGCGAGGAATCTGACTGAAGGCGACTGATCGTAGACGCATAACTTCCTTGTATTTTTATTTCATTTGCGGCGATAGTTTTAATTTTTTTCGCTTGACCGAAGATCATGGATCGATTTTTCGTTACGCTGCGGCTCCGAAATGGACTTTCATCGAGTCTCAAGGGATGCGCTGATTTATTCACCATCTATGTTTTCGTGATTCTGCCTGGTTTGAGATAATGGTGACTTGTTCACCGCCAATCAAACGATCATGCAACGAAGTTTTTCCGAGCTCGAATACGCTGCCAAGAAGAAGCTCACACGGCGCGACCGCTTCCTTGCCGAGATTGATCGTGCCACGCCCTGGGGCAAGCTGCATAAGCTGATCGAACCGCACTATCCCAAGGCCAGTGGCCCCGGTCGTCCACCGACTGGCCTTGCCCGGATGCTGCGCATGTACGTTGCCCAGCAATGCTTTAGGTTATCCGATGAAGGTATTGAAGATGCGATCTACGATAGCTAAGCCATCCGTGGTTTCGTCGGCATTGATTTCAATATCGAGTCCGCACCAGACGCCACGACGCTGCTGAAGTTTCGCCATTTGCTTGAAGCACAAGACATCACACGACAGATATTTGCAACCATCAACGCTCACCTGGCCGATAAAGTGCATATTCCGGCGAACGTGACCGCTCATTCTGTTCTATCGTGACCGCTGCGCATGAGATGGTGTTACGCGGTTAAATCGTAAGGTGTGCGGTCACGATGAGGGGGTATTTTTCTCTTTTTTAACTGCTTTTGGCCGTTCGGCGCGCAGTGAATTGCTGGTCCGTGTGAAGCGGTGTTGGCGTTGCATGATGCGATGGGTTTGCGCCAGCAACGTATCAAGGACATAGCGCTGCACAAACGTAGGGGATCCATGAATCCCAGACTTGTCGGCCGGAGATGGCCACTGCATTCTTGCCGCTTCTGATTTCAACGGAGTGGGCATGAAGCGGGCAAACAAGGCGGCGCTTCGTGGAGGCGGTCAAGGTCCAACGCCAGGCCATTTGCTTGCCGACACTGGCGCACTTGTATGTAAAAGCCCCGTCCTGTTGTGACGCCGTAGAGTGCCTCGGGCAAGGTACTGGCGTACAAGGATAAATACGGAAGTATTCTCACTCCCTACAGCCTTGGAATTTCAAAATTCTTGAGCTGAGCGGCGCAGCAAAGGCTTCAACAGGCTAGGTTTGTGAACCCATTACCAAGGTTCAAGCACTTGAATCGGGTTGTTCAAATCACTTCAAGATTCAACAAATGTCTGCAATGCTACAAAATTCCGGGAACATGTTCGTAGTTTGAAAGAAATTCTTTTTTCTCAACAGTAAGCTGGTTTCGTTAGAAAAATCAACGCTTCGTTGCTGTTGCGCATGCTACGGGCAATGGTCCACAAAAGATTTCTACGGCGCCGCTCATGACACGACATCCAAAATTCTTGCCCAAATTCTTCGATCTTCGAACCTTTGAAAAACTAGAGGCGCTCGACGCGAAAGTGCCGCCAAACGCATTGGAAATTCCCGAGCGTCAAGCGCCAAGTCTTGAAAGATCCAACAGCGGCAAACTCGAACGCTTCCTCGCGAGAGAAGCCCGATTAAAAACAGAAGACAAGTTCGAGACCATGGTCGATGGGGTGTCTCAATTCGCTAATGAAAATGGTCCGAAACTGAAACCGCCGATGTCGAAAGACCGTGTAAAAATTATCATGGAAGATCTCGGCAGATTCAAAAGGCATCTCACTGAAGAAAACCATTTCGGGCCTCACAACGAAATCATGTTTGACCACGGCAAGCACCATTTCCGTGAATTCCACGACCTCCTCAAAAGCGAGGAGATTCCACTGCATCGCCGGATGGACGCGGTCGCCGCTATGGCGCCTTCCTTGCCAATGTGCTCAGGCGGCGTCATTACAGCCATAGAAGCAGGTGTCGTCGATTTGCGCTACGGCACTTGTGGCTTGGCCGGCGCGGTACAGCTAAAGAAAGGGGCATTGGTCCAGGCGGCAATCGACGAATTCATCAGTAAAAACCATGCCTATCAGGACGGAAACCATGTCCATTTTGTAAACGCCTATTACAACCCGATTGCACAGGACTTCGGCCTGCCTGTACGCCTTGATCCGTTTGAAACAATTGCTCAAAATGAGGTGTCAGCCGAAAAACTTGCCGGCTGCAAACAACACGTACTGCAAGCATTGCAGCCGATGACGATTGCCATGGCACTGGCGGAAACGTACCTGCAGAAAATACAGGATGCTGTGTCCCAGGCAAAGGCGAAGGCGAATCCAGACCCGTCTCGCGCAGAAGACCCGCAGACAACACTGTTCCGTGTTATCAAGGAATTGCAGCATTCAGTACTCGACAGGGAATTCGGGACGGTACCGCAAGAATGCTTTTTGACTGAAGCCCCTGAAGAGCAATGTCGTCCATACGAATTCGACGTCGCAAGAAAACCGACGCTGATCACAAAGCATTTCGTCGAACAGTTGAAAGAAGCAAAGCTGATCGATTACAACAACACGATCGAACTTTCAAAGGCAGGCGCCGGTGGTGGCGAACTAAAAATTAAAATCCTCGGCGAGTTGATGTGGATGGAAGAGGACAATCACTGTACCGAAATCAGCTTGACAAACCTGCTGGAGGTGTCTCCAAGCGACATGATTACCAGCCTGAACAACCAGAACATTCCAAGGTACGCACACGCCGCCATTCTCTTTTCTGTGGCGCAGCGCGTGCTTACAGAAACGACTCTGGCGCCGCAAGCTGTATTCGCGGCCTGGGCCGACGACTTTGCCGCGGCCTACAAAGAGTCGTTACCATCTGTTTTGCAAGGCATGCATCCGATGATCGTAATGAGCGCAGAAGCGGGCAACGTCACGATGCTTGATGCGCTGCTTAGTCAGGGTGCAAATTGTGATGCGCGCGGCACCAAGCACGGATACACCGCATTGATGGCTGCCGTTCGCAGCGGAAAAGTCGAGGTATTGGATCGACTGATAGATGCTGGAGCAAATGTTGACATCACGGATTTTTTAGGTCGGTCTGCGATCCTGGAGGCCGTTCAATTTAAAAACAGTGGTGCTTTGCAACGCCTCGTCAGCGCCGGCGCAAATCTAAACGGAGTAACGGTAGATGGGCATATTGCCACCGGATCCGCCGCGATGATGGGGGACGTAATCGCATTACAGTGTTTAATCAATGGCGGTGCGGACCTGGAGCTAGCCGATCCCAATGGGTTTACCCCACTTGCGATCGCCGTTTTTTGTAACCATCCCGATATTGTCGATTGCTTGATTAAAACCAGGGTCAATCTTGAGGCCAGAACCACGGAAGGTAATACAGCTCTCTCCATTGCTGTACTTGGTGGTCACACTGCGCTTGCTGCGACTCTGATCAAAAATAAAGCAGATGTGAACTGTCGCAATATTTATGGCGAGACACCGGCCATGATGGCCGCGGTCTCGGGAAATTTAGAGGTATTGCACCTGCTCATTGCGGCACAAGCAAATATGGAGATGCGCGATACCGGTGGCCGTAATGCAATGATCATGGCTGCCAAATGCGGGAACACTGCTGCGTTAGCATGCTTAATCGGTGAAGGCGTCAATGTCAATGCGGTCGATAACGAAAAAACCAGCTCCTTGATCGCAGCTGCTTCCGGAGGCCATGTAGAAATTCTGCGGCAGTTGGTCGCCGCAAATGCGGACATTGATGCGAAAGATAAGTCCTCATTTACTGCATTGATGAGGGCCGTTGCGGCTGAACAAAAAGACGCCGTTGATTTTTTGATCGAAAGCCACGCTGATCTGGACCATCGTTGTGTACAAGGTCATTCCGCATTCATACATGCTGCAGCAAATGGAAATGTCGGCATATTGAAGTCACTAGCGGAGGCTGGGGCGGACGTAAATACTGCTGAGATACATACCCGAACGAATGCGCTGATGATTGCTGCAGAAAACAACAATCTTGATGCTTTAGAGTATCTGGCCGGTGCTCACGGAAAACTTAACGCCCAAAATGAATATGGACTAACGGCGGCCATGTTTGCCATACTTGGAAACAGCGTTGATACGATGAAGTGGTTGATTGAGAATAATGCCGATCTAGATATTGGCAATCGAATGGGCCGTGTCCCATTTACGTTCGCCGCAGAAATGGGACGCATCGATATATTAAAGCTTTTGATTGAAGCTGGGGCAGATGTAGACGCTATTGAACCAAATACGCAAATGAATGGGGTGATGATTGCTGCACAAAAAAACAAACTTGAAGCCCTGAAATATCTGTTGGATGTTGGCGGAACGATCAACGCTAGGATGTCGAATGGACAAACGGCGGCCATGCTTGCTGCAAATCAAGGTAATGTCGAAGTATTGCAGTGGCTAGTTACTGCTGGTGCAGCATTGGACGACCGGTGCAACGCCGGAATGACCTGCGTACATTTGGCAGTTCGAAAGGATCGGACTGCGACCCTTTCTCTCTTAATCGAGTCGGGGGCAAATCTTGACATTCGGGACAGCGCCGGAGCCAGCCCTTTGATGCATGCCATCAGCTGTCATAATCCTGCTGCTGTCAAAACACTCATTGAGGCGGGGGTGGACGTAAATTTGATCAATAACGACGGTTTCAATTATGCAGGCCTTGTCCGGGAACAAGATGTTGAAATCAAACAAGCACTCACGCCGGCAGGCGTGAAGCCGGGCAAATGGGCCTGGTTTAAGCGCGCTATGCGGTGACCTGAATCGCCCCGAGATTGAACTGACCCCCAATAGTTGGACACAACCTTGGGGGTCAGTTCATTGCCGGTGCGGTTCATACGTCGAACCTAAGCAGCGATTAAGCTGTGTTCGAAGTTTACTGGTGATTTAAACTCGGTCGACGAATGCAAACATTTTGCATTATAAAATCCTCCGATCCAGTTGACGATATCAAGCCTTGCTTGTGAACGCGATGGATATTGCAGCCGGTGCACGCGTTCAACTTTAAGCGTCTTCAAAAAGCTTTCCATTACTGCATTATTCCAACAATTGGCACGGCGGCTCATTGACTGCTGCATTTTGCGTCCTGGCAAATCGGCGGCTCGAATTGTTAATAGTTCAAATAAATGTAGATTTGTCACCACGTATTGCACAGCATGCGGGTTGACATTTTTTCCTCTTCCGCTCATGCCTGCTCAATCCTGCCGTTTTCGCCAGCA
>Ga0326733_1000013_pt1 | contig 128704 bp, 126 predicted proteins | sample 14_GP2_308_FD_207946 | JGI IMG/M metagenome (GOLD analysis project Ga0326733, IMG submission 207946) | Glacier ice microbial communities from Ngari, Tibet, China - 14_GP2_30.8 | ecosystem: Environmental > Aquatic > Freshwater > Ice > Glacier | place: China: Ngari, Tibet | collected 2018-07-17
GTGTTGAATGCAGTTATGCCGGCCAGCTTCGGTTGGCGTAACCAGCAGCGCTTGCCTTATCAAACCTTTTACCAGCTTTTCATCTGCTAGGCTCTCGCTTCTAGCCCCGATCCTCTAGCCGCCAGCACTTCGGCAAATCGATTGCCCAAGTCATTTCAACCCGATATTCACCGGGGAATAATTTAATTTTCCTTTAAAGAAAATTTATGCTGTGTATTCAGCACTACCGCGCATAGAATCACCTCTTTTGTCGCTGAACACTTTATGAAAACTCCAAAAAGAATCCAGCCACTTGTCGACGAAGGTTTGATCGACGAAGTCATGCGACAGCTAATGAGCGGTAAGGAGGCAACGGTGTATGTTGTGCGTTGCGATCAAGAGATTCGTTGCGCTAAGGTTTATAAGGCAGCAAACGAACGCAGTTTTCATCAGGCAGTCGCTTATCAGGAAGGTCGACGCGTCAAAAACAGCCGCCAGGCGCGTGCCATGGAAAAAGGCACACGGTATGGTCGCAAGATGGCCGAAGAGGTTTGGCAGAATGCCGAGGTCGATGCGCTTTACCGGCTTGCAGCAGCCGGTGTGCGAGTGCCGACACCCTTCATTTGCTTCGAAGGCGTGCTGTTAATGGAGCTAGTTACCGGCGCTGATGGCAACGCAGCCCCACGCTTAAATGATGTGGAATTGGATCGCGAGGAAGCGCTCAAGCTTCATGCTGCACTGCTGCACCAGGTTGTGCTCATGCTTTGCGCTGGCGTTATCCATGGCGATTTATCCGAATACAACATCTTGGTGGATGCTCATGGCCCGGTCATCATCGATCTGCCACAGGCGATCAATGCTGCCGGGAGCAGCGTTGCGGCCAGCATGTTGGAGCGTGATGTAGATAACCTGGCAACGTTTTTTTCTGCATTCGCCCCCGAGTTGGCTACAACCCAATATGGTAAAGAAATGTGGGGGCTCTATCATGCCGGGCTGCTCACGCCCCAGACGGTTTTAACGGGTAAGGTTGCAGCACCTACACGTGTTGCGGATGTCGGCGCAGTCATTCATGAAATTGCTTTGGCCCGCGAAGAAGAAGCTGAACGACAGGCGTTGCGTCGGTTACGCGATGACTAGTCCATCACGCAATGAATCGATCGATCAAATAAATAAACGTCAACTAACACCGACCATGCAAACAGAAAATTTTATCCCCGGCAAAGATGCCTCCCTGGAATCGACCATTCGTACCATGCAGCAAAAGCTGGCGGTGCGCGGTTTTCATCTTGACGAGTCATCCTGGCTCAACCCGGTTGAAGCAATCTGGTCTTGCCATATGCGAGACCGTGAATGCCCGATGTTGTTTTCCAATGGCAAAGGCGCATCCGAACTGGCTGCCCGCGCGAGTGCGTTGGGCGAGTTTTTCGAACGCCTGGGCACGCATTATTTCTGGACCCATTTTTATCTTGGGAAAACCAGAGCAAACCGTGCATTTGTCCACTATCCGCAAGAGCGCTGGTTTGCACACGCGCCGGATGGTAAATGGCCGGCAGGGTTGCTTGATGATGCGCTGCACGCGTTTTACAACCCTGAAGGTGACATTGACAGCCGTGTGATCGTCGACTTAAATTCCGGCAATGTTGAACGGGGCATTTGCTCATTGCCATATGTTCGTCTGCGTGATGGCGCGCAAACCTGGATTCCAGTCAATATCATCGGCAATTTATATGTGAGCAACGGCATGGCTGCCGGCAACACAATGATGGAGGCACGCACCCAGGCGTTGTCGGAGATTTTTGAGCGGCATATTAAATACCGCATTATTGCCGAAGGGCTTTGTCTGCCTGAAGTGCCGGAACACGTTATTGCACGTTATCCCGGCATTGCAGCGGGCATTAAAGGCTTGCGCGATGCTGGTTTCGGTATTTTAGTGCGGGATGCTTCGTTGGGTGGGCGCTATCCAGTGATGAATGTCACGTTGCTGCATCCTAAAGACCAGGGGTGTTTTGCCAGCTTTGGTGCGCATCCGCGTTTTGAAATTGCGCTGGAACGGGCATTGACAGAGCTGCTGCAAGGCCGCGCACTGGATTCCCTGGAAAATTTCCCGGAGCCTGGTTTCGATATGGATGAAATTACCGCCGTTGCCAATCTTGAAATCCATTTTGTGGACTCCAGTGGCGTCATTAGTTGGGATTTCCTAGGTGACGAGCCCGACTTTGCCTTCGCTGATTGGAATTTCAGTAATACCACTGAAGAAGATTACGCATGGCTGTGTGCCTGTGTTGCTGGCGAGGGAAAAGATATTTATGTCGCCGACTTTGACGAACAGGGTGCGTATAGCTGCCGCATTTTGGTGCCGGGCATGTCCGAAATCTATCCGGTTGAAGACTTGGAATGGGAAAACAATAGTGTGGGCAATGACATCCGTGCTGCGATGCTGCGCCTGCCCGAGCTTAATGACGAAGAGGCTGGGGATTTGCTGGCTTATTTGCAGACATCGAACCTAAATGATGAACGTCCCCTTTGGGAAATTCTCGGCCTTGCTATTCCAGCAGGCACGATCTGGAAAGAGTTGCGTGTTGGTGAATTGAAAACACTGTTAGCGTTGGCAATAAAAGACGAAGAAGCGATCCGCGAAGGGTGCGACTGGATCCGCTCATACCAACAAATGAATCCGGTAAGACGCTCAGTGTATCGCTGTATTGAAACGCTGATACAGCTGGAAGACAGCCCTTTGTTCGAGCGATCGCTGAAGTTGATGTATGGCGCACCGACTGTGCGGCAAGCCCAGGCATTAATTGAAGGTAGCGAACGATTTTTCGGCCTTTCGACCCTGGGCCCGGACATGGAAGGCAGCCCGATGCACCAGGGTTTGCTAGCTGCCTACGACAAACTTTTTGCGTGATGCATCACCCATGCCGTATAACAATTCATCCAATCCTGCATAAACTTTCGGCTGCTCTCGCCGATATTGCCGGCCTGGTCAAACAGGCCTTCTTTCATTTGAATGTAGGCTTCCGGCTGACCCAAGGTCGGCATGTCCAGATATGCCAAGATATTGCGCAGGTGCTGTTGCGCAGTTGCTGTGCCGATTGCGCCTACCGATACGCCTAATACCCCTGCAGGCTTGCCCGACCAACCACTTTGCCCATACGGGCGTGAGGCGTGGTCGATGGCATTTTTTAACACACCGGGAATTGATCGGTTGTATTCAGGCGTCAGAAACAGCACGCCGTCGGCAGCTGCAATCTCAGTTTTTAGCCGTTTGACGGATGGCGCCATGTTGTCGTCATCATCCTGGTTGTAAAGCGGCAGGTCGCCGATTTCTACATGCTTGAATGAAAATTCGGGCGCTGCCAGTTTTGCCAAGGCAATTGCCAAAGTGCGATTCAATGACTCTTTGCGTAAGCTTCCGACAACGACTGCGATGTTGTAGTGGCGCATGTTGACTCCTTCATAATTTGTCGGGATAAAGCGATCGTTATAGTACACGCAGTCCTTCATGCACGTGCTTGTCATTCTGACATCTTTAATTAACAATAATCTACATATTGGTTGCTTTTATTTCCATGGTGCATTAAATTTCATTTAGGAAATATAACTTGTGACCTATGAACATTTTGCGCCACCGTCAGGGCTTTACCCTCATCGAGTTGTTGATTGCAGTTGCAATCGGCGGCATCCTCGCTGCACTTGCGATGCCTTCCTACAATGCGCAAGTACGTAAAAGCCGGCGTGCCGATGCTGTGAGCATGGTGGCAGCGGTGCAACAGGCGCAAGAGCGGTGGCGTGCCAATAATGCCTCCTATGGCTCTCAAGCTGATCTCACGCGCGCCACGACTGACACGCTACCGGGCATGGGCATGACGGCCACGAGCGTGAAGGGGTACTACACCTTTGCAGTTTCGGGTGCCGCGCCAAGCAGCTACACCGTGACCGCCACGGCAGTAGCCGGCACAAGCCAGGCGCTGGATGCAGGGTGTACCGTATTAGACGTGGTGGTACAGAATGGCGCCTCAAGCTATACACAGAACCAGTGCTGGAGCAAATGATGAAATCAACGCAATTCGGGTTTTCCATGCTGGAAATTCTGACCACGATTACATTAGTCGGCATCCTGGTGTTGATCGCTGTGCCAATGTTCCAGGAGCAGGTCGCCAGACGTCGCCTGGAAGGCATTGCTAACGAACTTAGCGCCGATTTGCAATATGCGCGCACGGAAGCAATCAGCAAGAATCGGCAGGTTCAACTCATTGCAGCAGCCGATGGAAAATCGTATTCCGTCAATTACGTCACGGCACTGCCCAGTGCACCGATGCTTAAAACATTAAACCTGCCTGCTGGTGTGGTGGCTTCACCACCAAATGAAACCGTTCGGTTCGATGCTTTGCGCGGTATGGCAGCGACTGTTGGCGCATTGACCCTCACTAGCCCCCATACAACCGGAACGTTACGTGCAAGTGCGAGCGTTGTCGGCCGTGTCCATCTGTGTTCACCAAGCGGCGGCTTCACCGGTTATGCAACATGTTGACGGCTCACGCAAAATGTTGTCAAAGTGGCATGTCAATCGTCGAGGTATTGGTTGCAACTGCCATTGGTTTGCTCGTCATGGCCGCCACCGTTAGTCTCTTTGTGACCAACCTTGGCAACATGCGACGCTTAAACATCGAAGCCCGCGTTAATCAGGATATGCGCACCGCAGCCGAGCTGGTTGCGCGGGATCTGCGCCGTGCCGGGTATTGGGAAAACGCTGTCAGTGGCACCACGACCAACAGCGTCACCAAGACAACAACCCCAAATGCCTATGTTTCTGTTAGCAGTACCCCTTCCACGGATACAGAAGGCCAAATCACTTACAACTTTGCCCGTGATGCCAATGATGCCCTGGATGTGGCCGAGCAATTTGGCTTTCGCTTGCAAAGCGGCGTGATCGAAATGAAAGCAGATGGCTTGACCTGGCAGCCGATTACCAACCGCGATGTGGTCACCATCAGTAATTTCACTATTACGCCAACGGTGACGTCTTTGCCAACGGGCGACATTTGCATGAAACCTTGTACTGCTGGTTCCGTGTCACCCGAGGGCACTAAGTGCCCAACGCTAACTGTACGCCAATACGGTGTTTTATTACGCGGCAGCGGTAAGGCCGACAGTCAGGTCACGCGCGAGCTGCGTTCAAGCATTCGCGTGCGCAACGACCAATTCGCCGGTGTGTGCCCACTTTAACGGCGTATTTATGACTCGTCCCTATTCTCGTCAAACAGGTGCATTCACACTGATCACGGCAATGCTTTTGCTGTTTGCCACCTCGGTCGGTGTTTTTTACCTAAACCGTGGCACATTGTTTGAACAGAAAAACGCTGCCAATCAGGTGCGTTCCACTGCAGCGTTAGAAGCTGCCGATGCTGGGCTGGAGTGGGCCACCGGTATGCTCAATCGCCCTTACGATATCAAAGCCAGCTGCGATTTTGATACGACTACCAACGTTTCATTCCGCCGAAAATACGTGCAAGTCAACTATGCCAATGCCGCAGCAATTGCCACTAAAACCAACCTCGATATTGCTGTAGCACCCAACGTGCGCCCTGGCTGCTTTATCAATGGTGGTGCATTGACTTGCAATTGCCCGGTGTCAGCCGGCGGTGATGCCGTGCTTAAGCCACCGACAGCATTGCCAGGCTTTTCTGTATCGTTTGCGCGCATTGACGCCAGCAGCGTAGAAATTACTTCCGTAGGCTGCAATGCCATCGAAGGTGTATGTACAGCTGCCACAGCGGCAAACGCAGACGCCACAGCAACAGTAAGGGCGATACTAAAGCTGCGTCCGGTGTTGCGCGCAGCGCCCGCCGCACCATTAACCTGCGGCGGCAATTGCGATTTAAGTGGCTCCTTTACGGTAGCTAATACCGACAATGGTACCAACGGCATCACCATTAATGCCGGCAATAATGTTAATGGTAGTGCTGGTGCGGTTACCACCGTAGCCGGGGCTCCGCCGGCAAATTCATTGGTACCAGGCGACCAATCTCTGGCCAGTCTGGCTGGCAACGACGCCTCTTGCTCCAACGACAAAATCTTCAACGCTTATTTCGGGTCTTCCATCTCGCAATATGAAAAAAATCCTTCTGTAAAAACCATTGCCTGTTCTACCGCCAGTTCTTGCGGCAGTGCTGTGGTGTCTGCCTATGCAGATGGCTGGCGCTCGTTTTTCTTCCCAGATGGCTTTGAATTAAATAATTCGTCTGGTATTACTTCTCTCGGTACTCAGGCAGATCCGGTGAGCATTGTGTCGCCGAAAGCGATCAATCTTAATGGCAATATTTCGCTCTATGGCGTGGTGTTTTCCAACAGTGCAACCTATGGCGATTTAGGCACCGGCTCCTCCAACATTAAAGGTGCATTAGTCAGTTGCAAGGATTTCAAAAGCAACGGCAATGGCGACGTTACCTATGACGCAGCAGCGCTAAAAAATCTCCAGGCTAGCTCAGCATTGATGGTGCGTGTGCCCGGTAGCTGGCGTGATTTTTAATGCGCCGATCCATCACATTCATCTATTCAAAGGTGCCAGCGATGTCTTCCCAAGCCCTGCCCACCAAACTATTGCGCCAGTGCGGATTTTTTCTCATTGAGACGATGGTTAGCTTTGCATTGATGAGTGTCGGTTTGCTGGTGCTGGCTGGAATGCAAATCTCGGTCTCGCGAAACGCCGACGTATCAAAGCAGCGGGTCGAAGCCATGCGCCTGGCACAAGAGCGTGTGGAAACGATGCGCGCCTTTACCCATATTGCGCCGACGCCCGGTGGCGCAGGCTCGGCAGCAACGCCGCTAGATCCGGACCGCGCAGGCGGCGCGCGTCTTGCCTGGACGCAAATGGCGAGTGATGTTGATGTTGGCAACCCGTTAGAGTCCACGCAGTTTTCTAATACTCGTTTTGACCGCAGGTGGACAGTGGGTGGGCTGGCAAGCGATGCCATGCGGCCAATTAGCGTAACCGTTAAGTGGACTGACCGGGCAGGTGCTGCCCAATTTGTAACGCTTAATAGTGTTATTTCCCAAAGTGACCCTACAACGGTTGCAGCACTCGGTTTTCCTTTGCCCAATAACACTAATTTAAAGCTGCCAAAAAACCGTGTCCTCAATATTCCGGTGCCGGCAATCGAGCTGGGTGGTGGCGCAAGTGCCTACCAGATCAGCAGTAGTTTGGCGATCGTATTTAATAACCTCACTGGCAATGTCGTGCAGAAATGTAGCAGCACGGTCACTGCAGCAACCTATGCCTCGGGTGCTGCCGGATGCACCGTCTATAACGCTTACATTGTTGCAGGCAATGTATCGGGAAGTATCGATAGCGCCACCCCCCCGACACGTCCGAGCGGCATCAACACCAACCAGGTAAGTTACGGTGCGCCGGGTGAATTCATTTCGTGCTCCTATGCGCAGACGAAGGATCAGGTTTCTGGTGCGGTAATCGCGGGCAGCCATTACTATCTTTGCGTTGTACCGGTTGCAGCCACGACCGGCACTTGGTCTGGCGTTATCAGGCTTGGCGGCGTGCCAACGACTGCTAGTTATAAGGTTTGTCGCCTTGAGTATCCTGGTGATGTGTCTGACACCACCGATATGAAGAACACCCGCAATATTCAGCCATATGTGGCGGTGAATGCATCACTGGACAATCAAAATTACGTGCTTGATAGTAGCGCCAATGCAAGTTGCCCGGTTGTTAGCGGTTTGCAAACGATCTTGCATCAAGATTGTCGGTCGAGTAATCCTTCCCGTGCAACGAGTTGCCCTACTACTGCAAGCAATACGCCAGCGGGGTAGAGAGGACCGATGTGTAGAGAAAACGTACGTCTAATTATGCTGTTCGACTAAATAAGCAAGCAGGTCAGCCGGCAACAGTGGCTGACTGAAATAAAACCCTTGTGCGGCTGTGCAGTGATTACTTGAAAGAAACGATATTTGCTGAAGTTTTGTCACGCCTTCAGCCACGACTCGCAAGCCCAGGTTATGGGCAAGGGCAATCGTGGCAGAAACGATCATTGCATTGTCGGCATCCTCCGTCACATCGTCGATAAATGAGCGGTCGATTTTCAATGTATCGATCGGCAATTTCTGCAAATAACTTAATGACGAATAGCCGGTGCCAAAATCGTCGATTGATATGGATACGCCCAATCCACGGATCGCATTAAGCATGGCTGAGGACGCCTCAAAATTTTGCATGAGTACGGATTCAGTAATCTCCAGCTCCAGCCATTGTGGTTGCAAACCGGTTTGCTCCAGCGTAGCTTGCAACACCTGCTTGAACGTAGGTGACTTTAATTGGTTCACCGATAGGTTGACCGACATTTTTAACGGTTGAAATCCGGCTAACTGCCAAGCCCGATTTTGCTGACACGCCTGAAAAAGTATCCAGTTGCCGAGTTGATCAATTAAGCCAATTTCTTCTGCTAAACCGATGAACTCGGCAGGGCCGAGCACGCCACGGTGTGGATGCCGCCAACGTATAAGTGCCTCCACCCCAATGATCGATCCGGAAGGAATTGCCACAATTGGCTGATACATCAACAGCAGTTGTTGCTGCGCAAGGGCTTGCCGTAAGTCCGATTCCGCTTGCATACGCTTCATCGCTTTATGATTAAGCTCAACATTGAAAAAGCGAAAATGTGGCGGCCCTAGGCTTTTTGCTTCATACATTGCAAGGTCTGCATGACGCATTAAAGTGCCGACGTCCTCGCCGTCTTTTGGAAACACGGCAGCACCGATGCTGGTAGAGACGTGCGCCTGATAACCGCCGAGATCAAAACTATCGTCAACCGCCAACTGAATTTTTTCGACGATATCGATAATGTTTTGAAGTGACTCGCAACACTCGACGACGACAACAAACTCATCACCGCCTAACCTGGCGATAGTGTCGCCTTCCCGCATAACAGTGCGTAGGCGCTGTGCAAGAATTTGCAATAGCAAATCGCCTTTTTCATGCCCAAGACTGTCGTTAATGACTTTGAAGCGATTCAGATCAAGAAATAGCACGCCAATTAATTGCTGCTGGCGATGCCCGATTGCGTGGCTTAAACGCTCATGCAAAAGCGCCCGGTTTGCCAGACCGGTTAGCGTGTCATGAGTTGCCAAGTGTTTGATATTGCGGGCATGCTGCAAGCTTTGCGTCACATCACGCATGATTAGATACACGCCCACGCATTGGGCACCAACTAGTATCGGCACATTCGTTACTTCGACTTCAATTTGCCGACCGTCTTTGCATAGCAATGCTGCATCAACACAATTTAGTGCGCTCTCTTCGCAGATCTCATTGAAAGCGATGGCAAACAGATTGCAAACTTTTTGGTTATTGTTACTGGTGAAGTACTGCGCTACGGGACTCTGGTAAAGTTCCTGCTCGTCATAACCGGTAAGCTTTAGTGCACTTGGGTTGGCTGACAACAGTTTGCTGTTGGTGTCGATGGAAAAAATAGCGTCCGTGTGTTGTTCAAACAAGGATTTGGAGCGCTGGGCATTTTCAAGCAGCATGGCTTCGTTACGCTTGCGCTCGGTAATTTCACGAAACACACAAAGTGCGCCTTGCAATTTGTTGCTTTCCCAGACGGGGTATGCGTGATATTGCACCGCCAGGCTACTACCATCGCGCCGGTAAAAAAGCTCATCGGGTACATAGGCGGCTTTGCCCGTGCATGCAGTTTGGTAGATCGGGCATTCGCGTCGAGGATAATGTCGGCCATCTGCATGGGTGTGATGGATCATCTCGTGCAGATGCCGATCCTTCACTTCGTCATGATGATCAAACCCCAGCATTTTTAAAAACTGGTTATTGCAGGAGATTACTCGGCCTTCACAATCGACAACGTAATAGCCTTCGTCAGTCACGTCTAAAAACATCAACAATTGTTCTAAGGTGCGTTGGCTACGACGTTGTGCCTCGCGCAGCGATTGCTCTGCCAAAATTTGCGCCGTCACATCCCGCCAATAAAGCAAAACACCATCAATGCAGCCGTCTCGCTCAGCAAATGGGACTTGTTTGCTCTGTATATAAGTCAGTTCAGATGCGTCAATACCCTCAACACAAAAAGATGTTTCAATTATTCGGCCTGCTTTAGCCGCCCCGGTACAAAACACTTCATCAAGTTCTTCAATAATTGCGCAAGCCGTTAGCTTAGGTAGTGCTTCTCGAAATGGTTTTCCTAGCGCCGCTTGGCTGCCAATCAATTCGTAAAATGCATCGTTTGCCCAAACAAGAATATGTGAGGATCCGCGCAGCACGGCCATACAATCCGGGGCGTTATTAAGCAACTCCACAACAAGCTGGTTTTGCGTCAAGGAGTCGGCGCCATCGACAGACGGCCGGGCGAGCCATTGGCTGGGAAAATTCTCGGGAGAATTATCCGAGCGGTGGGTCTCACGTTTTTTCATGGCCACGAGCAATTTTTTAGGGAAGACTGCTAGAGTATTGCAACTTGCAAAAAAAGGGCTAATGATTTAACAATTCCACCGCTTTGTTTGCGCGAAAGCAATAAAGGTTCGATCTAGTTTCCCAAAACAATCGAATGCCTGTTTTTTACGCACCTTGTTGCAGGCGGCATGTTTAAACGCTTTAAGAGGATGACAAACCACTTATGCACAGGCTTATCCCCGTTTTACGCGTACAACTGGCCGAGTGGGCTACCTGTGCGTGCGACGCGCAATGAGCGACACGTTCGTGCCGCCAAATGCAAATGAATTTGACATCACTGCCTCAATTGGCAAAACCGCTTGGGCGATATTGGCAACAAAATTTAAGTCACACACCGGGTCGGGTTGGTTCAGATGCATCGTTGGGGGAATCTGGTGATGTTGCAGGGTTTGCAGGGCAATGATAAATTCAAGGGCTCCGGCGGCACCTAGCAAATGCCCATGCATCGATTTGGTGGAACTAACCGGTATTTTGTAAGCCTGCCCCTGAAATACTTCCTTAATTGCTGCGGTTTCTACAGCGTCGTTGGCGAGGGTTCCTGTGCCATGGGCGTTGATGTATCCAATAGTACCTAAGGGCAATTGCGCCTGTATTTGCGCTTGCAGTAAGGCTGCGCGCATTGCTGCAGCCTGGCCAGCGACGGTTGGTTTGGTGAGATGGAGATTGTCGGTTGCCAAGCCATAACCGATAAATTCAGCCAGTATGGTCGCGCCTCTAGATATCGCATGGCCCCATTCTTCCAACATGATGACTGCAGCGCCTTCGCCAAGCACCATGCCACTACGGTCTCTGGAAAAAGGCTTGCACGAAGCCGACACATCCACTGCATCCACCTTTGCAATCGTATGCAAAGCTTCCCAGGCTTTAAGCGTGCCGAAAGTCAAAGGCGCCTCTGCACCACCGGCAAGCATTACGTCAAGGTCGCCGCAGGCAATACGCCGGGCTGCCTCACCGATGGCAACAGCGGAGGAAGAGCAGGCGGTGGAGTAGGTGAGGCAGGGCCCGGTGAGTGCAAATTCACTGGCAATCCATGCTGCAGGCGCGTTGTTCATTGCCATGAGCACTGTAAAGGGTTTTACTCGATCCGATTGTTGTGCATAAACAGTGTGGTAGCCATCGTCTGTGGTCTGCGCTCCCCCCATGCCAGTGCCCAAAAAAACGCCGCAACGCGCACCGCTAATCATCGCTGGCTCCAGTCTGGCTGTGCTCAGCGCTTGTCGGGCAGCTGCCAAGGCAAATTGGCTAACCCGATCCAACATCCGCAATTTCGGCGCAGGAAAATAATCGGCAGCGTCAAAGGAGACTGTAGCAGCGATCGGTGCCACGAGGCGTTCAAAATGGGCGCCGGATATTTTTCGCACTTGCGAACGCCCCAGTATCAAGGCATCAAAAAATTCTTTTACGGTGTTGCCACCGGGTGCAATAAGGCCTGTTCCGGTGATGGCAACGCGCCTCACGAAATCGCATCTTCCGGCGAATGCTGTGCATCTTGCTTAGGATGTTGCGTAGCGATGAGGCGGTCGATATAGTCTGCCACGTCACCAATGCTAATCAAGGCCACCTGCTCTTGCGGCACGCTGATTTGAAATGCATCTTCTACTGCAAAAAATAATTCCATCACACCGAGCGAATCCACGCCGAGTTCTTCCAGGCTGGCCTCCGGGGTAAGCTGATCAGCGTTAAGCCCATAATCTTTAATCAGGGTTGTTTGAAGCCAATGTAGTGTGGTCGACATAATATTCTCAGCGAAATGATGGGAATGGTTGCGTGCCCTGCACAGCTCTATCAATCGGCTTTGTCTTGCCGCTGTAATGCGCTGCCGTAGTCAATAGCATTGGCCATTGCCGAAGCAAAGGAAGCAGTAGCGTCATGGCGTGAGGGCGCATTGCAGTGTGCGCTAATATTGCCGCCAGGCGGATGCGTTGCGCAAAACAGATTTGCCAAGTCCGAGCATAGTGCTCTAGCACATGGCTAAAACCCAACGGATTGCTCAACTGTTGACGCTGTTCAATCAGCATGCTGCTCAGAAGCCATGCTGATTGCATGGCCATGCTCATGCCTTCGCCAACAATCGGATGCGCTTCACCGGCAGCATTGCCGATCAAAAATATGTTGCTGGATCGACGGATACGGATGCCGGGCCGAATCGGCCCGGTGCTAAGCCATGCACCATTTTGTGTGGCGGGCAGTAGCGCGCGTCGTACACCTGCGCAAGACCGCATCAGCAATTGTTGAACTGCGTCGGCTGCACTAGGCGAAGCAAAATCATGGCGGGCCTTCGTCAGGGTATTGCGTTGTACGCAACACGCCAGGGTCATCGTATTATGGTCACCAATCACCATGCCACCATAGCCACCTGAAAATGCCAATACTGAAATCGCACCGACGTCTAAAGCAGCATCTTGAAAATTTGCCTTGAATGCAAACAGATCGCCCGGTGCGGCAGGTCGTTTGCGTTCGCGCGTGCCAGATGTGGCATCAGGCGCTAGCTGCCACGAACCATGGGCAGCAATCAAAACTGGTGCCGTCAACGACCGCTGTTCTCCTGAATCAGCCTCAACGGCTTGGCAGTGATAATTACCAGGTTCGCCTGTTATAGAGCGTACTACCCAGGGTTGAAATATTGTTGCGCCTACTTGCTTGGCACGGGCAACCAGCAACGTATCCAGATGCTCCCGGCCTAGTGCTTTGCCCCATGCATGTTTGCCTGCTTGCAATGAAGGAAGCGGCGCCTCAACAATGTGATGGCCAGCCATCAACGCTACATTGCGCAATGGTGCACCGGCAATTTCATGGAAGGCAGTGCCTATACCCAGTGCATCGAGTAATTCAAGATTGGTGGCAGCGATGCATTCTCCACATACCTTGCGCCGTGGAAAACGCTCTTTCTCCACAAGCGCTACTGACCACCCGGCTTGCGCTAAAAAAATTGCCGCGGTTGCCCCGGCAGGACCGCCGCCAACGATGATTGCATCATAGCGCTCGCTCATAGCGACTCTCGCATTGCCAAAAAACAATGACTGAATAATCCCGCGCAATATTCTTTGCTGCGCCATTGCTGCGGCGAAGATTGATGCCAGGCCGCGGAAATTTCATTGTCACAAAACCCCGCATGAACACTTAATACGGCATCTGAACGGGTCACGGCATTCGCGCCAATCAGGCCGACTAAATGACTACCAAGCAGCGGCACGCGGGCGCGTCTGGGTTCGCAGGCAAAAAACGCCTGGGTACGTAACGAAAGGGCGTGCAAGAGGGTAACAAGATCCCGGCTTTTGAAATGGTGAATAAACAGGTTGCAAAAGATCAGATCGTAGACGGGTGCCTCATTCGTTCGAGCCCAACTTATTACGTCTTGGGTAACAATTTTTACCTGCCAGCCTAGATCGATTAATGCTTGGAGAGTTTGCTCATTGACCAAAGCTTGTTGATCAAGCAGGGTTAGGTGTACCTTGGGCCACTGACGGTGCAGGCTTCTGGCCACATCCAGCATGATCCGGCCATCACCGCAGCCTAGTTCCACAATATGCTGTGGCGTGCTGCTTGACATTGCAGACAGGGCCTGCACGATAATGGCCCGGGATCGCATTAGTCGGTTTATTCGGTAAAGATCCTGGCGGGAGCGTACTGCCTGTGGGTCGTCGGGTGCAAGGTGGTCGAGTTCTTCATTGCCAACGCAACGAGGCAATGCCCAGCGTTTGTGGGGAAAAAGTTGGCTCAAGCAACCTCCAGCAACGCACCATGGCAACTAAAACCAGCGCCAAACGAAGAGAGCCACCACCAGCCACCTTCTGCCGCATCTTCCAACGCTGCTTCCAGCACAAAATAAACAAATGCGCTACTGAGATTGCCGTATTCGCGCAGCGTGGCAGCACTGTACCGAAAATCTGCCGTGGCAAGGCCAAAGGTTTTTTGTAACGCCAACAACACATCCCGGCCGCCGGCGTGCATGATCCAGCCGTTTATCTGGCTTTTTTGAAGACCGGCCGCGTCTAAGACATTATCAAGTAACTGCCGCGCCTGCGCTCCAGCTAGTTGTGGCACACGACGTGTCAAAATATTACGTAAAAGGCCCTGTCGTTGCTCAAATTGTAGGGCTTGCCGCTCGCTGGTATCGATCAGGGAGGCACTTCGATGCCATGCAATACGCCTACGGTGTTGCGCTGGCTTTGCCGACAAGACAGCTGCGCCTGCACCATCTCCAAACAGGCAAGCACTAATCAAAACTCCTGGATCGTTATCCAGGTACATCGCTGCACTACAGACTTCCACACAAACGGACAACACATGCTGGCATCGACCGGAGGCAATCAAAGCATCTGCCATTTGCAAATTAGGCAGCGCTGCAGCGCAGCCCTGGCCCACCAAATCAAAAGCCTGCACATCGGTGCGCAACCCTAATGCTTCAATGACGTATCCACTTAATCCTGGACATACATAACCAGTGCAAGTGCTAATGACAATGGCATCGATCTGCTTTGTTTGCACTGCCGCCTGCGCGAGGGCTTTATTCGCTGCCAACGATGCTAGCGAAGGCGCATTACCAAGAAAGCGCTTGTGCAATGTGTCTGGATCAATTTGGAATGTTTCGGCAAGCGAGTTGACTGCCAGGTGGCGCGATTCAATGCCGTTGTCACGCAGCAATACGGCTTGCGCTACTGCATGGGCACGTAAATCGAGTTTGCCAAACCAATCCGATTTCCTAAACGCTTCCCAACATTCTGCCTTGGTATAACGTTTTGCGGGCGTTGCAGTACCGATTCCGTTAATGAACATCAATCGTCGCTATGTTGGATTCCCAAGATGCAGCCGGGTGGTTTATCGGAGCAATGATCGTAGCGTGTAAAGCAGGCGCTTGTTATAGCACGTCAATGATGAAGATGGTAAGGTAGCGACCATTCAACCTTTAAGGCAAATGCAAATACTCATGGCAACCATTCGTAAATCGCCCAGTGAAGTCCAAGTTGACGACATCGTCTATACATTTCAAGGCGTTCAACATGCCGACGCATTTGAAGCATGTGTGGCGACGATTGATGTCTCCCATTGTCTAAACGAGCAACCTCCTGTTTCACAGGCTCCTGCCGATCAGCCTGTGCCACCTGTCCCATAAAATTTTATAGAAAGTTTATTCAAGTGGGGGAATAGCCATACTGCGATTCAATCACACGTTTTGCTGCATCGTAACAATCGTCAACATGGCTGTTGCCGACAAACTTCATGGCACGAAATCCAATGACAGCGTTTGCTACCCAGCCAAGAAATGGTACAAACTTTAATACTTGTTTTTTTACCGCGCGACCAGCGATTTTTCTTAGCGCATAAGTGATCAGCGTTTTAGTAATTTCAGCGCCCACCATCGACATACCTGCACCATTTTTAGACTGATTGTTCGCCTCGTTGCCAGCAATCGCTTCCCGTACATCAGTACTATAACCGGCGACCTGATCTTTGGATAATCCAAACCGTTTGTTAATTTCTGGAACAAGCTTCAACAATATGCCGATATCGGCAGCAATATCAAATCCCACAAGCGGCACTGCCGACGTTGCGGCTGAAATTTTTGCCCGTTTTTTTACCAAAGCGTAGCAATCATCGCGTACCTGGTTCAATTCTTGTATGGTAGTAATCATGGTGGTGGCAGGCTTAAAAAAGAGCAATCAGAATAGCACCGGCATGCTAGTGCCTGTAAGCGTTGCCCAACTTACCAAACCGAGAACGCGCCCTCCAGAATGAAAGCTACCCAATGATGTCGCTCCTGCTCGCCACGCTTATTTTCGTTGCTGTGACGGTGGTGTCAATCAACGTCGCAACGGGTTGGCGCAAGATTGCCGAGTTGCGTGATGTTTCCTTTGATTCTTTGACGACCGGCGACACGCTTCCCAGCGTCTCGATTATCGTCTCGGCTTGCAATGAAGCTTTTTCAATAGAACCAGCGTTGCGATCGTTGTTGGAAATCGATTATCCCAATCTGGAAATTATTGCAATCAATGATCGGTCAACCGATGCAACGCCTGCCATTCTTGATCGTTTGAGCATTGCCTACCCCGCATTGAAAGTGGTGCATTTAGCCTCTTTGCCCGATGGCTGGCTCGGCAAAAATCACGCATTGGCCAGTGGCGCAGCCTTGGCAAAAGGTGAATATCTTCTTTTTACCGATGCCGATGCAGTATTTTCCCCGACAGCAGTATCACGCGCCCTTGCATATTGCCAGCTTCACCAGGTTGACCACCTTGCGCTTCTTTTTGATGTCGTTGCGCCAACCCGCTTGCTACAAATGATGATCACCAGCTTTGTCACCGGGCTGATGGCAAAATTTCAGCCATGGAAGGTCAGCCATAGCCCACAGCATTTTATCGGCATCGGCGGATTTAATCTGGTGCGCACCGCTGCTTATCAAATTGCTGGTGGCCACGCCGCGATCCGGCTTGCAGTGTTGGACGACCTGATGCTGGGCCAGTTAATAAAAGCCCATGGATACACCCAGCATGTATTAATGGGCTCTGGCATGGTGACCATTGAGTGGTATCCCACCACGGCGGGATTATTTCGTGGCGTAGAAAAAAATATCTTTGCTGCGTTTGATTATCGTCTGGGTTATTTGATAGCGCTTACCGTGATTTCCGGCATGACGAGAGTCTGGCCTTGGCTAGCGCTATTTGTTGTGCAAGGTACGGCTTGGTGGCTTTATGTGGCAACTGTTTTGGTTAGCTTGCTGCTTACCGCCGATTTATTACGGGTCCGCGGCTGGCCGCTGACCAACCTGCTTTTTGCACCGCTGGTTCCAGCCCTGGAAATAATGATGTGGTGGCGTGCTTGCCTCTTGACCTATGTCCAGGGCGGTATCTATTGGCGCGGTACTTTTTATTCACTGGCCAAGATTCGGCATGCACATCAGGATTTCAAACGATCAGTAGCCAGCTTAGCGCTGCGTCGCACCAAATAAGTTGTCGGCGTTATTTACACCGCGAGGTGGCACTTTTCCGGGTGGATCGGGTCTGTCGTCATACCGGTTAAAAACATGAGCCGGACAACAATCAGGAGGCGGTCATGAAGGCATCGTCGCATTTGCAGGTCAACCCATACGAGGCTGCAGATTTGATCGGTGGCCTCTATACGCATGGAATCATCGGTTGCCAGGGTGCGTTTGATAAAGATTGGGTACAGCGCTTGCGGGAAGATATTGATCAACTTTTTCTCGAATCACAAGCCCGCCCAGGTGGTGCGTTGCAACGCGGGCCAAACCGTTTTTATGTGGAAGTTCATCCCGAACGAATTCGGGGTTTTGTCGACTTGGTGACGCATCCGTGGGTAATTGCTGTCTGCCGTGCAGTGCTGGGCCCGAATTATCGTATTGTTGAAACCGGTTTTGACGTACCAGGGCCCGGCGCACAAAAGCAACCATGGCACCGTGATTTTGCGATGCCTGATGCAACGCGGGTTGAGCGCCGCTTGAACTCGCTTGCTTTTAACCTAACTACAGTCGATGTAACCGAGGAAATGGGGCCTTTTGAAATCGCACCTGGTACACAATGGGATGAGATTGGCAATACTGAGGATGCTAGCGGTATGTTTCCATTACAGTCCAGTTATGGCCGGTACGAGAGCAGGGCGCAAAAAAAGTACCCGCGTGTGGGGGATATATCGGCGCGCTCCGCGTTGGCAGTTCACCGCGGCACAGCAAATGTTTCAAAATATTCGCGGCCCGTGTTCGTATTGGGGGTCGACGCGCCTGACGCCCGCAATGCAGAGCATCATGATTTACAGGTATCCCAGCATTACTGGCAAATGCTGCCGCCTGAAGTACAGCAACATCTCACTTGCAGAATTGTTGGCAAATTAGAGCCGGTGCAACAAGCGCATACAATTGATGGCTTGTTAATGGGAGTCTAATAACAAATGCTTTTCCGTCATCCGCAATATTTGCATCCACTTGTGGCAGCTGCCGCTGTTTCTTTAACGCTGGCAAGTGTGGTTGGCATTGCCAAATTAACGGGTTTTTTTGAGCAGGTGCCGCCGGCAGAACCCGCGATCGTCTACGGTTCTAGCAATACTGGTCAAACTGCCAGTGGTGCACCCCGGCCTCCCGGTGTGGTCAATATTGCAACCGCTTTAGAGGGAACGCCTGCAGCTGCCGAGACCGTGGCTGGGTCGGGAACCAGAACAGAGATGGAAGCGGGCGTGATCCCTTCAGTATATGTACATGTACAAGACGAGGCTGCGCGTCAGCGTATGATTAAACTAATCCCAGCGCTGGAGAAAAATGGCATTGCACTGGCCGGCATCAAGTTGGTATCGATCGCTCCAGCCCGCTCGGATCTACGTTATTTCCATGCGGATGAAAAAGCAGAAGCACTGACGGTGCAAGCTACCCTTGTCTCACTCGGCTTGCCAGCGCAACGACTCAAACGAATTGATGGCACGGATCCGATAGCGAAACGTCGTCAATATGAACTGTGGCTATCTGATGGTTAGATATAGCTAAGATATCAAGCAGTGGGCCGCAAATGATTGCTGCCAGTGGTATGCGTGGATGGCGTTGGCCCCTGTGTTCGAGTGCGATGCATTAACTGGTGAAATTCTTCCTCTGGCGTCATTACTTTATAGTAGCTGCGCTCGAATGCTGGGGAAGGGTGCCCCGGAAAATCGATAAATTCTAGGTCGTGCATCGGCTTTTCGCCGATCAAGGCCAAATGCAGCTGGTAGAACGACTGGTGCAACCGCATTGCTGACACAAAACCCATGGCCGTAGCGATGATGCTGGAAATTGGATCAGCAACGAAGCGCTCCCTGCTCTTACGACGCTCGCAACCAATTGCATTCAAATATAGCGAGATCAGGGTTTTTTCACCTGCCCACCGGAAACCGGCCGATTCAAGATGGTCTTTCAAACGCGCGGCGACTAAGTAGGCAACAACAAAGGCACGTGCTTTATCCATTGATGAATCCCTATCCTGCGATAGTCCTGCTACGGCGAATGTTGCAAACCGATTCAACATACCTGCACGTGCAAGTTCAATACCGCGCTCTAGTGTTGCGATATTTCGATGCACCGCTGCCAGATGCGCGGTCAATCTTGTTGCCAACCGTCTGCGCAGGCGATTCATCGCTTCTTCTGGAAGAGAGTGGAATTCGATCATATGCCCGAGCCTGTTTGCATGTACGTCGTCAAGCATTTTTAAGCAATCTCGCTTGTCAGCTGCCAGGCCTGACAGTTTTTTCCTTAATGAAGTGGTGGTCTGAACGAGCCCTGCAATCTCATTAGCGAGATTAGATTTTGCCAGGACTGATCCGGCGATACGTTCTACCTGCAATGCCGAATCGCTGATGAGATCTGTCACAACCAGCAGCGGCGTCATTCTTATGTTGTGGTCAGCATTCATCGCGCAAGCTCTCCAATAGTTTGTGCATCAAGCATGTCTCATCAATATTACATTAAGGAAACACCATGAGTTGAGAGTTTTGTTGATTTGTGGCAGCAATGTCGTTTAATTGGCTAACTAATTGAATCTAAGGGTTCAACTTAGCATTGGCGGCTAAGTTACCCAGCTTTAGCGACCCGGCTAGCATTCACGGCGCCCAATAAGTTTTATAGTCTCGGCAATTGACATTGTTTGTTTTTAGACAAAATTTATTTTTCCAGAATTCACTTAGCAAATCTTATGAAAAAAATCGCAATTGTAGGAGCAGGTTTTTCAGGTGCGGTAATCGCCCGCGAATTAGGGCAAGCGGGCTACCAGGTCGACGTGTTCGATGCACGTGCGCACCTGGCAGGTAATTGTCATACACAGCGCGATGCGCAGACCAATGTGATGGTGCACGCGTATGGACCGCATATATTCCACACAAGTAATGAAAAAGTATGGGATTACATACGTCGCTTCGATGAGTTTATGCCTTTCGTCAATCGTGTTAAAGCGTTGACGAACGGCCGAATTTTTTCGTTGCCGATTAACCTGCTCACCATTAATCAGTTTTTTGGCAAAACTTTCAGCCCTAAAGAAGCGGCCGAATTTATGGCCTCCATTGGCGATCAAAGCATCGTCGATCCGCAGACTTTCGAGGATCAAGCGTTGCGCTTCGTAGGACGGGAATTGTATGAAGCATTCTTCAAGGGCTATACGACCAAGCAGTGGGGTTTGCATCCATCTGAACTACCGGCCAGCATCCTTAAACGGCTGCCGGTCAGGTTTAATTATGATGACAACTATTATCCGAGCAAATACCAAGGCATGCCTAAGCATGGGTACACCTATATCGTCGAAAAAATCCTTGACCAAGAAAACATCACGGTACGGCTAAACACATTGTTTCAGCGTTCCATGGCCGACGCTTACAGCCATGTATTTTATAGCGGCCCGGTCGACGCATGGTTTAACTACAGTGAAGGCCGCCTAGGTTATCGCACGCTTGATTTTGAGACAGAACGCCACGAAGGCGATTATCAAGGCAATCCTGTCATTAATTATTGTGATGAAAGCGTGCCGTTTACCAGGATCTCCGAACATAAGCATTTTTCGCCATGGGAATCCCATGACAAAACATTGATATTTAAGGAATACAGCCGCCTGTGCGAAGAAAAGGATACGCCGTATTATCCGATCCGCCTGGCAAAGGAGAAAACCCAGCTGCGCCGTTACGTGGAATTAGCGCAGCAAGAAACAAAGACAACATTTGTCGGAAGGCTAGGTACATACCGATATTTGGATATGCATGTGACGATTGCCGAGGCATTAGATGCAGCCGAGCGTTTTCTTAGTCTAGACGCGACGGGGCAACCGGTGCCAGCGTTTATGTTAGATCCTCTACAGTAAGTAGCATTAAATACGACAGGTGCGCTGTTTGCTAAAAATCCTATTGCAAAGCAAGCGCGCTATTGGTGGCTAAAAAGCCGTGTAATTTGTATTATGTCAAATAACTTGCATCGATCGCATGATGTATCGTGGTTAGACTCCCGATACATTAATATCCGTCTGGAAAGACTGCAACCCAGTCCCCGTGCGCATAGCGCGTAAAGCCAGCTGCCTCGAAGCGCCAGAGGTGAAGCCAGTTGTTCTCCAACAATTGCTGGACGACTGCATGATTGCGAACGACTGTTTCGATGGCCTCCTGTGGCGCGTCGATAATCACGGTGAGGCGCAAAGGCTCGTGCACCCAGCGATCACCATCGTGTAGTGACTGGCGGGACAGACCAATACGTAGGTCTCCGCCATTGCCCTCGAACACACCGATGTTTCCACCCACCACATTGTGAAGTACTTTGTTGCCGCTTCCCAGATGCAGAGGATCGCAAGTCGAGGCGTGGTACTGCCAGTTGATCCAATGCGTGACTAACATCGGTGCAGTCATCAACAGTTCCAGTACGCTGCCACCCAGATCTTGGGTGGCGTCATAATCATGCAGAAAGCAACGCCCCGTTAGCACTGCCCCACGACTTCGCTGACGGGGTGCAATCAGGAAGGCCGCATTGCCCGCCAGACCCCACTCGGGACGTGTCTGTGCGCCATCGTTGGCTCGACGGCGAAGTTGATCCAGCAGGTCGTTGTGAGGAGCGCTAGGGTTCAGGTTGAGGAAAGGCGCCCGCACTCGGCGCACTTGGTCGCAGGCATGAGTAAATGCATTCTGCAACCGGTTCCACCGGGCGTGTGCAGCAGGGGGCAGCAGGTCGAGATCAAAGCCTTCGATTTCATCGGTGGTGGTGTTGTGTAGGGCAGCTAAAAACCAGGTTTCCTTGGGAATGGCAGTCCCCTGAGCCTGTAGCCCGTAGCGCACGGCGGGCTCATTGAGCAACTGTGCCAGGCTACGGGCATTGACCTCCCCGGTTTGACCACAGCAGGCACCGCAGTCCAGTGCAGCCGCGTGGGCGTTGTTGGCCGATTGGCTACCATGCCCGACTAACAGCACCAATAGTGCCAGGTCATGCTCAAGACCCATGGCATGCAGCACACTGCCCGCCAACGATACCTTGGCATCGAGACTCAAGCCAACGATTCTTGGCCGACAAATCAGGCGATATCGTGCGGCAAGACCCTCCAGATCATCTCGCGCCCTAGCCTGTTTGCTAGGTAATAGCCACTGCCAGAGTTTGCCGACATATCCAATTCCCGCCGACTCTACAAACGAAAACGCTGAGCTGGGCCAGCGGCCAGTGGCAGCCCATTGCTTAGTCAGAGCAAAGCGAGCCAAGCGGGACCGGCTGGCCGCAACTTGCAATGCTGGCCCGGACGCAATATCTGCCCCGTTCGTTGGCACTAAACAGTCGGTCACTTCTGTAGTGGGCGCGAGCAAGCCCGGTAGCTGCGGCCGCCTGGCATGGGTAGCAAGTGGGGTGTAGGCCACCGGTAGGCCGAAGAAGCCAGCAAATCCGATAGTCTGGACGGCAGGCCATACGGCTTCAAGCGCACAGCGCAATGGCTCGCTGCGTACATCGATGCAAAAGGCCGCTTGTACTTCAACCTCTGGTGACGTTTGCGCTGCGTTACCCACCGAAAGGAGTCGCTGCGCCAGATCCCGCTGGTAGCCAACCTCCAGTGCCACCTGCCACACCTCATCAACCAATAGTGCCTGTTCGGCTTGTTTCAATAGCATGGGCGCTTGACCCCATGTTTGCTGCAAGTCGGTGAATGCCTGCGCGGCTTCGGTGTTGTCTTTGCACTCCAGCAAAAGTATGCCCCAAGCCAGACGAATAGCCAGCAGCTCCCTTAAGTGCGTATCCTCGCGGCCTTCCAGGCGAGCTTGCCAACCCAAGTAGGCACACCAAGAGGCCCAACCGTTGACCGTAAGTAGTACCGCCTCCAAGTAATCGGCCCAAACCACCTGGGGCAACCCCAGGCGCTTCAGCACCCAGCGCTCCGCATCTTGTCGTGTGGCGGGCAGTGCATTCAGCGTTCGGCCCAGATGGGGAAGACCCATGAGCAGGCCAATCCCGTGGTCGTGTTGCAGAGTGTCGCGCCAAAAGGCATATAAGCCTTGCAAGCGCTCGGGCTGCCAGTCGGCCTGGTGTTCGTCGAAGTAAGCGGCACAGGTCTGACTCACTTGATGGGTGACGGCCTGTTGCCAAGACAGCCGGGCATGGCGTTGCTGATCGTTGTCGAGCACGTCGATCAGTAGCGCCAGTCGTTGAACTGCGGGCTCCGTATGAATGGCTTGCAGGCATTGCCCGGGCGTCAACCCGACCGACCGTGCGTCGTGCACCTGGCGCAGGGCAGAATCAAGGTCGGCGGGACTGATCCGGCCGGCCTCCCAAGCTTGTCGCTGTTGATCTCGCCTTGGGAAGACTTGGACACCACCTAGCACCACCATTCGGGCTGCTACCCGACGCAGCGGCATACCAACGCGTGACCAGTGCGGGTTCACTGCGATGGCACGATCCAGCGGCCAGGCTGGTGCAATGGCCTGGCAAGCCTGGCTACAGGCGGCCTCAATATGCTGGTGTAGTGCTGCATCTTGGCCTTTTGCAATATCGGCATGCACTTCGCCTTCATAACCCGGCTCTTGGCGATGGTTCAAAGTTTTTATCATGATATTTTTCTCGTGCAGGTTTATTTCGGAGTCTTGGCTGCAAGTGATGTAATTACCTTTGGGCTAAGGTTATTAAATGACTCAGGGGTCCAGCGTGCCGGCCAGAGTTGCAGGGCCAGCCGCGTGTAGGCTTCATCTAAATAAAACCCCGCGTAGCTCCAGCGCCGCCAGGTCCGCAATGCACGTGGCCATAATTGCAGGACTGCTAGCCAGAGGTACAAGGCCACCATGCCCAGGAGCGCAACCAAGCCAAGTCCGTGATGCGGCGCGTTTTGAACACCGAGCGGCAAGACATGGGCCAGCAAAGTGGCGCCTGTCAGGCTTGTTACCATCAGCACGCCCCATGCTGCTCGTATGCCAATGGTCCGAGGGCTGGAGCACTTTACAGGCAACCACAATAGAGGTGCCCATGCCAGACCCAAAATTATGCTCCACCACCACGGCCAACCCCAGCCCCCGAAAACCCATTGAACCAGCAGGACCGTCGGTATCGCTACGGCTGGGGCAAGAAACAGGCTTGTGGCGACGGGTGAATCCGTGCCGTGCATCGCCTGCAGGCGGGTCTGTCGCACGACTGTTGAAGCTGAAAGAAAGGTGTGCGCCTTGTAGAGCGAATGCCCTATTAAATGCAGGGCTGCGAGGGTGTAGAGACCGAGCCCGCACTCGAGCAACATGAACCCCATCTGGGCTACCGTAGACCACGCCAGCCTAACTTTGATGCTGATGCGGGTAAGCATCACCATGCCCGCCAGCACGGCCGTGACTACACCAAACACCACCAGCAGCGTGCGAGCCACCATAGCCTGCTCCAGCAAAGGCGCAAAGCGAATCAACACATAGCCGCCAAGATTGACCACGCCGGCGTGTAGTAGTGCAGATACGGGAGTTGGCGCTTCCATGACCTGGATCAGCCAGCCATGTACCGGCAACAGGGCCGTGCGAAGGATTACGGCCAACACCAGCCCCACAGCGCTAAACTGCAAGGCAATAGAAACCCCCTCCCGAGCGACATGCATCCACAGCTCTGATAACGAGCCGCTCCCCACTTCGCTCCAAGCTAGCGCAGCAGCGCCGAACAACAGCACATCGGCTAGCCGATCAGCGATTTGCTTCTTGTGCGCCGCGAGCAGGGCAAACGGGCGATCCTGGTAAAAACATAGCAAATGCTGCAGCGCAACACCCACTAGGGCCCAAGCAGTGATCAACACCACCCAGTGATCGGCTATCAGGAGCAAATGAACCGCGGACATGACGCCAGCTAGCGCCGTCACGTAGCGTTGTTGCCCGGGTTCCCCGTCAAGGTAGCGTGAAGAAAACGCAGCGATGACGGTGCACAACAATTGCACCAGCACGGCCACTGCCAGGCCCAACGGACTTGCACTAAACCACGGCTGTAATTCGTGAAAGTCCTGATAGCTGCACACAGCGATTAAAGTGCACACTAAAGCCATCCCGGATAACAGGTTGAACACATACCAAAGTCGATCAACAGAACGTAAAGGCCGCCGGGACAGCAACATCCCTGAGAGCATCAGGGCGGCAGGCGTGAGTGCCCCCATCGCAAGTAGCACGTTATTCATAGCCAGCCTTCGCAATTACAAAATGCCGCAATGATGTCGAAGGTTCATGGTTCTGTAAAATACATTAATAATATTTAAAAAATACATAAAACAGAACAATGGAACTAGAGCAACTAAACTTTCGCCACCTTTTCTATTTCTGGCATGTGGCTAAGGTTGGTCATTTGACCCGAGCGGCCCAGGAGCTACACACATCACAATCCGCGCTATCGGTTCAGATCCGTCAGCTGGAAGATCGAATCGGTGAGGTCTTGTTTACCCGCGAGGCACGCCGTCTGGTCCTGACCGATACCGGCCAGCTGGTGCTGGCCTACGCAGAAGAGATTTTTGGTATGAGCCGGGAAATGCTGGGCCGCCTGCAGGGGCGTAGTGAAGGCGTGACTCGCTTGCGTATCGGCAGTGTGGCAACGCTTTCGCGAAATTACCAGGAGAACCGCATTCGCCCATTGCTGGCAGATCCAACCGTGGTTTTGACGCTTGAATCCGGACTGTTGGACGATCTTCTGAGTCGGTTGATCCAACATCAATTAGACGTAGTCTTGGCAAACGAAACGGTACCTTCGGATGTGAACCGCGCATTACACTGCCACTTTTTGGGCAGTCAGGCCATTTCGCTTGTCGGCCCCGCCCGTATCTGGAAGCCGCTCAGCTTGCGTGTGCCAGATGATCTCGATGGTCTAGATATTGCGTTGCCGGGTCCACGTAGCGCGATTCGGGCTCAGTTCGATGCTCTATGCGCTTCGGCCAACGTGACACCACGCGTGCGTGCCGAAGTCGATGACATGGCCATGCTGCGTTTGATCGCGCGCGACAGTGATTGGGTGACTGTTCTTCCGGAAGTGGTGGTTCAGGATGAGCTGCAGTCCGGTTCCTTGGTTTGCGTTGGGCAGTCCAACCTGTTGCAGGAGCGTTTCTACGCAATTACTACGCCTCACCGTCATCGCACTGAACTGCTAGAGCAGTTGCTTTCAAGAACCTAAAGATAAGAGATTACATCTGTATGGATTGCGCATCTTGCATTACAACATTGTATTTCTCCCAAACGCTTCCATCGCCCGACTCCGACTGTCTCGCTCAGTCGTGACATAAACTGAGGTCGTCGACAAAGACTTATGGCCAAGCAAATCACGCAGGATTGCAAGTTCGCCGCCTGTTTGCAAAAAGTGCGTGGCAAACGTATGTCGCAACCAATGCGTCGACGCTTTTTTAGTCGGTCTGCCATAATTCCATAGCCAGTACCGGTAATCGATGCAGTCCTCGACGGTGAGCAACGACACCGCATTTCCTTTGTCGACGATTGACCAGAGGACGAACCTCTCGGCTTCCTTGCGGTATGAGCGCCGCGTGTGCTTACCCGGCTTGCACTTGCTGAGCCACGCTTCGATGGCCGCCAGATTGGTTTTTGGCGTTACGCCACGCGCATGCAAAGCAATACCGAGCATGGCCGACACGCCCGGCTCGCTCAACCATTGCAGAATTTGCGCCGCCGCCTTTTCGCCGACCTTGGGCACCTTTGTGTACCACCGATACCCGAAACCGTTGATGGCTTCGACCAAATACGAGATGCATAGTATTCCCGCATCCTTGAGCCGCGTTGCCAGCGCCGGATTGAAAATGAGGCCAGCTCAACCGTACCAGGACGGTACCGTGCTCGACCCAACCTCCGCACATGACCCCCTCCCCTGTATTCTTTTTAGACGCCGCCGACAGTGCCGATCGAATTGATCGGTTTTTGGTGGATCAGGCTTTCTGCAGGAATATGCAGGTCGCGATGCAGTCGTCGGATCATTGCTAGTGTCAGTGGGCGCTTGTAGCTCAGGATCTCGTAGACCCGGTTGAGCCCGCCGATCATCGGCGTCAGATCCTTGGCGGTGAGCCCTGACTGGGCCATGCGGAACTTGATCGCTTCCACTGGGTCCGGCGGTGCAATCGGATGGTGCTTTCGCTCGTAATCGTCCAAGAACATTAGCAGGATTTCAAAGCGGTCACCGGCAGGTGTTCCCGGATCGGGCTCATGATCAGAACATGCCGACGCCTCACGCAGAGCGACACGGTAATCTTCTTCATTGCGAATCGGTTTTAAATCCATTGGTCACTCCATGTCAACGGTGGTGGCATCAACTTTGTCATAGTCAGCGTGCGTGCCGACAAATTTGATATACAAAGCGCCGAAGCGGTAGGCCACTGCGACGATCAGGCGATGGTCGTTTCCTTTGATATTGAAGACAACCCGGTTATGTCCGACAAAACTTGCGCTGCGATACTGATCCCTGACATCTTGGGGCGTGCGCCATGTCGCGGCCACCGCCTCGTCATACGATGCCCTCAATGAAGATTCTGCTTCGGGGTGGATAGTCCAATAGGTGACCAGATGTTTTCGGGAAATTACGCGCACGGCACATAGCAGTCCTATAACGGGACTACTGCAAGGAAAACCATTTGCGCTGCGACACCCATTTTTAGGTATTGCCCCCTAACTGTCTAATCCGTTGATATATCAATGAAAATTCTGCCACTTCGACTGAGGTAAATTCTAATTGTCATTTTATCAAGTAACAATCACTACCATGATTATAGAAATAATCATGGTAGAGCCAAGATTTTTCAGGGTTGCAGTTTTGACTTGGCGCATCACGCACGCTATAATCTTAGCCACAACAAAACTTTCCAACTCCCCAAGTTACCAATGTAGTTTCCAACGCCGGCAGAGGACTTTTCTGCACCCTGTACATTTCGTAATCATTTTTGTTGCGAGCCGGGATGTGCGAGGCTCTTCTACCCAATTGCCTTAGCCATTAAGTATCGGTGCACTGCCGCTTAAGATCTTTCTCACGGCTGACGCTTTCAATCTATTTTTTTATAACCGGCGAGCTATGAGCTTTCCGGCTTTCAGCGGATAGCGTTCGCATGGCTCATTGGAATACCAAACATGCTTTTAACAAAAATACGCCACGACTGGTTTTCTAACGTTCGTGGCGATCTCCTCGCTGGAATTGTCGTTGCCCTCGCCCTTATTCCTGAAGCCATCGCTTTTTCCATCATTGCCGGTGTCGATCCAAAGGTTGGTCTTTATGCTTCGTTTTGTATTGCCGTAGTCATTGCATTCGCCGGCGGACGGCCTGGCATGATTTCGGCGGCCACCGGGGCCATGGCACTGGTCATGGTGACGTTGGTAAAAGAACATGGCCTGCAATATTTGCTTGCCGCGACGTTGCTCACGGGCGTGTTACAAATCGTGGCTGGCATGGTCAAGCTGGGCACGCTAATGCGTTTTGTTTCACGCTCGGTGGTCACCGGTTTTGTCAATGCGCTGGCCATTCTCATCTTCTTGGCACAGCTTCCAGAGCTGACAAACGTCCCTTGGACTGTATACGCCATGACCGCAGGCGGCCTAGGCATCATCTATTTATTTCCTTACCTTAATCGAACGATCCCTTCGCCGCTTGTTTGTATCGTACTGCTGACAGCCATATCCCTATTCATCGGATTAGATATTCGCACCGTAGGCGACATGGGTGCCTTGCCTGATAGCCTGCCCATTTTCCTGCTTCCGGAAGTACCTTTCACTTTAGAGACGTTAAGAATCATCTTTCCCTACGCCCTGACCCTGGCAGTGGTCGGCCTTCTCGAATCCATGATGACTGCAACGATCATTGATGATCTGACAGATACGGGCAGTAATAAAAATCGTGAATGTGTGGGTCAAGGCGTTGCCAATATAGCCTCCGGATTTTTAGGTGGCATGGCCGGCTGCGCAATGATTGGTCAGTCGGTCATCAATGTGAAATCGGGAGGCCGTGGGCGGCTGTCTACCCTAACCGCTGGCGTCATATTGCTTGTCATGGTTGTATTTCTCGGGCAATGGGTTCAAAAAATACCAATGGCTGCATTGGTGGCAGTGATGATCATGGTGTCAATTGGAACCTTTAGCTGGGATTCAATACGCAACCTTTCAAAGCATCCCAAAAGTTCGAGCATCGTCATGATTGCTACCGTCGTCGTCGTGGTCTTTACGCATGACCTGGCAAAGGGCGTGTTTGTCGGGGTGTTACTCAGCGCGCTTTTCTTTGCCACCAAGGTTGGGCGTTTGCTGCATATCGACTCCACATCGGGAGATGAAGGACGCACCCGAATCTACCGCGTCAAGGGCCAAGTGTTTTTTGCATCGGCAGATCACTTCAAGGCTTCGTTTGATTTCAAGGAAGCCGTCGAAAACGTACAAATCGATGTAAGCGAATCTCACTTTTGGGATATCACAGCCGTGGCGGCACTCGACAAAGTGGTCTTGAAATTTCAGCGGGAAGGAACCTGCGTGGACATCATAGGAATGAATGAAGCCAGCACAACCCTTGTCGACCGATTCGCGATCCATGACAAACCGGGTGCCCTCGAGCAAATGATGAAACATTAAGGAGATTGACATGCACCATAAAGTATTGGCTTGCCTCGACCATTCCAGCTATGCAAACAGTGTTTGCGACTACGCCAGCTGGGCAGCTATGCAGCTAGAAACACCCCTGGAACTTGTCCATGTACTCGATCATCACCAGGAGACGGCGCAGACTGCTGATTTCAGCGGTAACATTGGCCTGGGTGAGCAGGAGAGCTTGCTTGCCGAACTAGCTGCGGTGGATGAACAACGAGCGTCGATCACGCTGCAGCGCGGCCATCTTTTGTTGGAGTCTGCAAAAAAGCGTGCAGTAGCAGCCGGCGTAGACAAACCCAACATCCGACAGCGCCATGGTGAGCTCGTGGAAGCGCTGGCTGACATTGAGGATGAAGTGGGTTTGTTCGTATTGGGCAAGCGAGGTGAGGCAGGTGAACGGGAATCCGAGCATCTTGGCGCAAACCTGGAGCGGGTAGTGCGGGCGCTGCATCGACCCATCCTGGTGACACCTGCAACATTTCACTTGCCGACAAAAATGATGGTTGCATTTGATGGCAGCATGACCACGCGCAAGGGTATCGAGATGCTTGCATCCAGCTCTTTGTTAAAAGGGCACGAATGTCATGTTGTTTTGGTCGGCACTGACTCGGCAGCGGCAAGTACGCAATTGGATTGGGCCAGAATCACGTTGCTCAGTGGCGGCATCCATGCCACGACGAGGATCATCAATGGCGAACCGGAGACAGCCCTGCCCGCTTACGCTGCAGCCAACGATATCGATTTGCTTGTCATGGGTGCGTATGGCCATTCGCGTATCCGGCAATTGTTTGTTGGCAGCACGACCACGGCAATTATCCGCACGTCCGATCTACCGGTTCTGCTGCTGCGCTAATCGCAATCAACACAAGGTCAAGTAATGGATGAAGCAAAAAAAACAAATGTCATCCGCGGTGACGCGTTTGCAAAACAATATCTACCAGGAAAGGTCATCGATATTGGCGCAGGAAATGATCTTGTCTGTGAGCATGCGGAGAGGTTTGACCTGGAAGATGGCGATGCCAACGTGATCACCCGATATCGGCAAATCGAATCATATGATTGCGTGCACAGTTCGCATTGCCTCGAGCACATGCACGATCCAGTAGCTGCATTAAAAGAATGGTGGTCATTGGTCAAACCCGGCGGCTACCTGGTCATTGTCGTACCGGACGAAAATTTGTATGAGCAAGGAATATGGCCCAGCATTTTTAATAAAGATCACAAAGCCACCTTCACGCTGAAGACACAGCAGTCCTGGTCCCCGGTCTCCTTCAACGTTGAAAATCTGGTCAGGAATCTGCGCGGTGCAGAAATTTTAAGTGTGGCACTACACGATGCTGGATATGACTATGCGCTACATCGTCCGCTTGCGGACGTGGCAAGTGCTAAAAACGGCCGGACACTGCGCCGCTTTATCGTACGAATACTGCGAAGTATCGTAAAACGTTTGCCTTTTGCAGGCAGTGCTGCCGGCCGAAAAGTCGAGAACCTGGGATTTCGGGTGGGTGTGCCGATTGATCAAACGATGCGACATGCTGTTGCACAGATTCAAGTTGTAGCGAAAAAATCGCTTGGTGAACAAACGCAATATTTGTACGTGCCTCAGTGAGTTTTTCGAATGCAAAGCTCGGGTGAGTTTTGTCTAACAAAATTCATCTGCCGCAAAATTTTTATGCCTTAGACAATTTTTTAATTGATATATATGCAAGCAACCAGTCCCGTTTTTCTCCTCTTACCGTTATTTCTCGTGTTCGCCACTGCTTATGTTCTTCACAAATGTAGCGGCGCGCCGGTAAGTACCGGGAGATTTTTAAGTATCGATGGCCTTCGAGGGTATTTGGCTTTTTTTGTGTTTATCCATCATGCGTCAGCCTGGTATTTCTACTTGCAAACAGGTACTTGGGGCGTCTTACCTTCGGCGTTATATACCAACCTTGGACAGACCAGTGTGGCGTTATTTTTCATGATCACTGGCTTTCTTTTTTACAACAAACTGCTCGATAGCCGAGCGCGTGGCATCGATTGGGGAAAATTTTTTGTGTCGCGATTGCTACGCCTTTTGCCGCTGTATCTGTTCGCACTTTTTTGTGTTGGGGTGATTGTCGTTTCCGAGTCAAACGGCATTCTGCACGAGCCTTTTTCCGTCTTAGCAAAATCGTTGGTTCAATGGCTGAGTTTTACAGCGCTTGGCACACCGGACTTGAACCGTTTCAAAGACACTTGGCTGATCGTAGCCGGCGTTACTTGGACTTTGCCATATGAGTGGTTCTTTTATCTTGTATTGCCGATGTTGGCACTCACTGTGCGGTCTGTGCCCCCGCTCCCTTATTTAATACTCAGCGTGATCGGAATCGTGTGGGCAATAATTTATAAGGTTGCGCCACCACTTTTGTTGGCGTTTGGCGGCGGTGTTGTTGCTGCACTTGCTGTACGGTCATCAGCGTTATGTCGCATCGCTGCCCTGCCCCTTGGCTCGGTTTTAGCCACCACATTGATTGTAGTGGTTGTCTTACTTTTTACCCAGACGTACGATACGCCGCAAATAATGTTGCTGACAGTAGCTTTTACACTCATCGCCGGTGGTGCAACCCTTTTTGGCGGACTTGTCAGCCCGGTATCACGTACGCTTGGTGAAATGGCTTACAGCATTTATTTACTGCACGGAATTCTCTTATTTGTTGTGATTGATCATGTTGTTGGGCATGACAATGTACGTACACTGTCTGCAGCTAATTATTGGATCATCATTGCTGCAATCTCTCCTGTAATGATTCTGGTATGTCATGTGACATGTAGGACTGTCGAGTTACCTTCCATGCAGCAGGCAACCAAGCTCACTGCTTGGCTACGGTCGATTTGGAAGCCCACTGCGTGGCCTGCATGATCTAGGCTTTTTTGGCCGGTAATCCCCCCCCCCGCAAAAGAACGGTCTTCAGAGGTAGGATTTTCTCGAAATGAAATGAGGAGGTTCCGCAGTGAAGAGATCGCGATTTACCGACAGCCAGATCATGGCAGTGCAAAAGCAGGCTGAGGCTGGTACGCCGGCGCCGGATTTGTGTTGTGAGCATGGCGGGAGAAGCCGGCGGCGCTAACGGTGCCAGCGTCGATCAACCAGGTCTGGCCCATGGATTTCATGCATGACCAGTTGAGCGACGGCAGGTGTATCCGATTGTTTAATGTAATCGACGATTTCAATCGGGAAGCGCTTGGTATTGATGTCGATTTCTCGCTGCCGTCGGAGCGCGGCATCCGGATTAAATACATCCAGCCAGGAAATCCGCAGCAGAATGCCTACGTGGAACGATTCAATCGCACCGTGCGCTACGAATGGCTGGCCCAATATTTGTTCGACACGGTCGGCGAAGTACAAAACTTCGCGACCCAATGGCTATGGAATTACAATCACGAACGCCCGAATATGGCATTGGGCGGATTCACCCCAAAGCAGCGGCTTGCCATGGCCGCATAGTTTCTATCTTTGCCCACCGTTAAAAGCGGGGGGATTACCGCAGCTGCACGCACTATCGCTTTTGAGAAACTCTGGATTTGCGGGGTACTTTCATGGCTACTGTGGTCTTACGCGGTAGCCTAACAGTGACTGGGCGAGATGCTGGGCCACTGCTGAACTCGCTTTGCCCACGTCGTTTGCCGGCGCTAGATTTTGGCTCTGGGCATTCGGTATCGCTCCAAACCATTTTATTGCCGACTTTGCAGCGGACTAAAGTAAGTGATGCTGCCGGCAGACAAACCAGGCTGAGCAATAGGGCAGGTAACAAACGCCGGGCAAACAGCGAAGTCGAATAGAAAGAGGTAAAACAAGCTTTTGGTAGTCGCATCATCTGGTATCAAAAGAACTTATAAAATTTTCCCTGGGTTCATCAGGTTTAACGGGTCGAGCGCTTGTTTAATTGTTCGCATCAATCCCATTTCTACTTCCGATTTATAACGCAGAATTTCTTCGCGTTTAAGCATGCCAATTCCATGTTCTGCAGAAATGGAGCCGTTGAAAGCATGCACATTATCATGAACAATTTGATTAATCGCCTCTTGGGTGTCAATAAACACCGTATCTGCCATACCCTCTGGTGGCGAGACGTTGTAATGCAAGTTGCCGTCGCCAAGATGACCGAAGGTCACCATCCGGCAGCCGGGTGAATGCGTTTGTAGCAGGGCATCCGTTGAAGTAATGAAGTCGCCAATAGCAGAGATCGGTAGCGATACATCATGCTTGATGTTTTTGCCTTCGGCTGCTTGAGCCAGCGAAATATGCTCGCGCAACGCCCAGATGCTACGCGACTGGGCAATCGAGCTGGCAACAATGGCGTCTTCAATAAGTTCGGCCTCCATGGCGCCCGCCACAAGTTGCTCAAGCAAACCATTTGCATGCTCCACCGATTCGCTATCTGAAAGTTGAATAAGCGCGTAATGCGGAGAGGGTGCTGCTAACGGACGGCGCATGTGCGGGAAATGTTTTTGCACCAGTGTCAGGCAAAAATCCGACATGAGCTCAAAGCCGGTCAAGGTTGCGCCGCAATGCTGTTGCGCCAGCGTTAGCAATTGCAATGCCTGTTGGGGGGATTGCATGCCAACCAGCGCGGTAAGCTCTGCGGCGGGCTGCGCAAAAAGTTTGAGAACCGCGCCGGTGATAATCCCGAGCGTGCCTTCAGCGCCGATATACAAATCACGTAAATCGTAGCCTGTATTATCTTTGCGTAAGCCACGCAAACCATTCCATATCGCGCCATCGGCGGTAACGACTTCCAAACCCAAACATAACTCACGGCTGTTGCCGTAACGTAAAACTGCGGTGCCGCCGGCGTTCGTTGCCAGATTGCCGCCAATCGTGCAGCTGCCTTCGGCTGCCAATGACAGAGGAAACAAGCGGCCCACTGCGGCTGCCGCTTCCTGCACGTTTTGTAAAATGCAACCCGCATCCACCGTCATGGTGTTATTAAGCGGATCAATTTCTCGCACGCGATTGAGTCGTGTTAGCGAGAGCACAATGGCGTTGCCACGTGCATCCGGTACGCTGCCCAACACCAAGCCGGTGTTGCCGCCTTGCGGCACGATGGGAATATGGTGTTGCCGACACAGTTGAACAATTTGCGCCACTTCCTGCGTCGAGCCAGGCTTAACGACAGCCAGCGCCGCGCCAGTGAAGCGCCCACGCCAGTCGGTTAGATAAGCCACGAGTGTCTCAGGGTCGGTGATGACGTATTGCGATCCTACAGCCGTGCAGCAAGCATCAAGAAATACCGAAGAAGAATTGCCGTCGGAAAAATTCATTGCGGTGCCTTGTTGGATGCTTTGGTGATTGCCTGTTTGGCGAGTCTTTTTGCCGCTTTCTTGTAGGGTGACAAATACAGGATCACGCAGGCAAAAAATATGCTCACTAGCCCGGTCTCAATCCAGCCCAGTACGACTGAGGGCCCGGTGTCGCTCGTGGCCCGAACCAGACCCTCAGCAAAATACAACAAAATCAACATGGAAGACCACTGCATGGTGTACACGTCACGTTTCAGAATGCCGCGCAATGGCACCAACAGCGGTAGTACTTTTAACACGAGCCAGGAGCCTCCCGGTCGTAGCGGTGCCAGTACCAGTTCCCAGGCAACACACAAGGCAATCAACGCTACCAAGCTAATGACGGCACCGTAATAACAAAATTTTTGCGTGGAATTGTTCATTAGTGAGCGCGTAGTTTGCGTGCGATGTCGGCCAAGCGTCGTCCCTGTGCAATCGCCAATGTGCGCGTGTGGGCAGAGATCGGTTCGGTGCCGTCAACACCGGACCAGTGGCTTGCGCCATAAGGCGTGCCGCCCGAGGTAGTGATCATCAATTCCGGCTCAGTGTAAGGTAATCCTATCAACAGCATTCCATGGTGAAGCAGCGGTAGCATCATGGATAGCAACGTTGTTTCCTGGCCTCCATGGATGCTGCCGGTGGAAGTGAAGACGCAAGCCGGCTTGCCTGCCAGTCCACCCGCAAGCCATTGCGCCGTGGTGCCATCCAAAAAATATTTCACTGGTGCAGCCATGTTGCCAAAACGGGTAGGGGAGCCCAATGCGAGTCCGGCGCACTCTTCCAGGTCTGCCAGTTCTACATAGGGTGCGCCGCTGTCAGGCACCGTTGAAGCCGTTGCTTCAGTGGTTGGGGAAATTGCCGGCACGGTACGTAGTCGGGCTTCGCAGCCTTCAACCGAGTCAATGCCCTGTGCAATAAACTCGGCAAGTTTGCGCGTTGCGCCATGGCGGGAATAATACAGAACAAGAATAGCGAGCGAGGTGGAAGTCATGCTTGTTATTATAGGTCGCTTTAGATCACCTTCGCGCGAATGCTGCGCCATGCCGTTACGATGCTGTCGACTTCCTCAGCTTCACCCCCTGCACCTTCCGCTGCGCCCTTACTGTCGAGAGCTGGCTATCCGCGTCGTGCCATACAGGCTCGATTGTTGCGCTGGTCGCATGCCGTATCGCTCCTGCAGGTACGTGATTTACTACGCTTTGCGCTGCGCCGATTGAAAGAGGAACGACTGCCACAGGTTGCTGGAAGCCTGACCTTCACCACAGTATTGGGCGTAGTCCCTTTGCTGACGATTGCACTGGCCTTGTTCACCGCATTTCCGCTGTTCAGTGCATTTCGCAGTTCTCTTGAGTTGTACTTTAGTGATCATTTAATGCCGAAAATGATCGCCAACACGGTGCTGGAGTATCTCAATCAATTTGCTTCCAAATCGATGCGTTTATCTGCCGTGGGAGCAATTGCCCTGGTCTTTACCGCCGTGGCAATGATGTCGATGATCGATCGCGTGTTTAACCGCATTTGGCGCGTTTCCACGCCGCGACCGTTAGTACAGCGAATTTTGATGTATTGGGCGTTACTTACCCTCGGACCTTTGCTGATTGGCATGTCGTTATCGGCCACCTCTTATTTATTTTCTACTACCGGAAGTGCGGTAATGAAACTGCGCTTTATCGGTACGATGTTCTTCGGTTTGTTGTCTCTTGGCCTGACCACCGGCGCATTTACCTTGCTTTACGCAACTGTACCGAATCGGTCCATTCATTGGAAGGATGCGGCTGCCGGCGGTTTGCTGGCCGGCCTGCTGTTTGAAGCAGCAAAGCGGCTTTTTGCACTCTATATCACACAGTTTCCAACCTATACGATGGTTTACGGCTCGATTGCAGCCATTCCGATTTTCCTGGTGTGGATTTACATGTTCTGGATGATCACTCTTATCGGCGCTTTGTTCGCAGCTGCAGTGCCGATCGTCAAATATGAGCGGTGGTGGCACGTGCCCACGCCTGGGAGTGCATTTGTCGATGCAGTTGCGATCCTGCGGGTATTGTGCGAGGCGCGCACCAAACGTGCATCGGCCGCAGTAGATGCCAACCGTATCCGCAAGCGAACCAGGCTCGGGTTTGATGAATCTGAAATGCTGCTGGAAAACATGCTTGGCGCTGGTTGGGTAGCGCGCATCAAGACCGAACTTCCACAAGGGCGGTTCCGGCTCAGAAAGCGCTTGCGTCAAGGCACGGAACGTTGGACCCTGATTGCTAACCCTGATCAATTACGGCTGGCCGATATTTATCGTCGATTTGTCTTTGATCCCGATAGCGAGGCGTTACTGGTCAAGCAGGTCGAGCACGTTATCGAAGACGGCCTTGCACAAACGCTGGCAGCGCATTTCAAAGCAGGCACTACTGCGTGAGCGCTGGATTTTTACCCTTGATTGGGCTACATTGAAGTGCTGCAAATTATTCAAGATCGGGCGATGAGAAATGAAAGTATCTGAAATCCTCAAAGTCAAGGGCAACATCCTTTACACAGTCACGCCTGACACATCTACGCAAGAAGCCGTCGATACCATGGTTGAGAAGGACATCGGGTCGTTGGTAGTCATGGAATTTGGCGAGCTGGTGGGCATGTTGACGTTTCGAGAGGTGATGAAGGCCATTCACCTGAACGGCGGCGCTCTTGGGCTGGATCGCGTACGCAAGCATATGGATGACCATCCAATTACGATAACACCCGATACCGACATCAATGAAGTGCGGCGGCTTATGCTCGAACGCCATGCGCGCTACGTGCCGGTGGTCGATGCAAAAACATTGCTTGGAATCATCTCTTTTTATGATGTTGCGCGGGCAGTGTTCGAGGCGCAAAGCTTTGAGAATAAGATGCTCAAGGCTTACATTCGAGACTGGCCTGCAGAACGCGGCGAATAGTCCGTCACGTGCCGACGCTGGGCATATCGACGCTGATAAAATAGCTTTTCACCTTTTGCGAAATTTTTATGTCCGGCAACACTTTCGGCACGTTATTTACCGTCACCAGTTTTGGCGAATCCCATGGCCCAGCTATCGGCTGCGTGGTTGATGGTTGTCCGCCCGGACTGGAGCTGTGCGAAGCTGATATCCAGCCTGAGCTCGATCGCCGCAAACCGGGCACTTCGCGCCATGTTACGCAGCGCCAGGAGTCCGATACTGTCGAAATACTCTCCGGTGTCTATCAGGGTAAGACCACTGGCACGCCGATAGCGCTGCTGATTCGTAATGAAGACCAGCGCAGTAAGGATTATGGCAACATCACCGAAACGTTCCGCCCGGGTCACGCTGACTACACTTATTGGCATAAATATGGGATACGCGATCCGCGAGGTGGCGGCCGCTCTTCTGCACGCCTGACTGCGCCGGCAGTGGGCGCTGCGGCCATTGCCAAGAAATGGCTGTTGCAGCAATACGGCACGGTTTTTCGTGGCTGCATGAGCCAGCTCGGTCCGATACCAATTCCATTCCAGTCGTGGGAACATGTGTCGACCAACCCGTTTTTTGCAGCTAACATCACGATACTGGCGCAACTTGAAGCCTATATGGATGATTTGCGCCGGGATGGCGACTCCTGCGGCGCGCGTATTGATGTCATTGCCGAGAACGTACCGGTTGGCCTGGGCGAGCCGCTCTACGACAAACTCGATGCGGATATCGCTTATGCGCTGATGGGAATCAATGCGGTCAAAGGTGTAGAGATTGGTGCCGGGTTCGCCTCCATTGCTCAACGTGGCACTCACCATGGCGATGAAATGTTGCCGGATGGCTTCTTGAACAATAACGCCGGTGGCGTACTGGGCGGCATTTCTACTGGCCAAAACATTACTGCCTCGCTTGCCATCAAACCGACGTCCAGTATCCGCACGCCTCGCCAGTCGATTGATAAGAATAGTGCTCCAGTTATGGTGGAAACATTCGGCAGGCATGATCCATGTGTCGGTATCCGCGCCACGCCGATCGCCGAAGCCATGCTGGCCTTGGTGCTGATGGACCATGCCTTACGGCACCGGGCACAATGTGGCGATGTTCGTGTTGCCAATTCGCCTATTCCAGCCGGAAAATAGTTTCTTTTCAATCACTAATTCTCTGGGCCTGCTTAATTCACTGCACGCTTTGACAGGTCGTTGGAGCGTGACCGGCGCATCCTAAAATTCATTTAGAAAATTTTCGTGTCACAAAAACTTCGGCCAGAGCAAGCATTCAATTTCGGCTTCTTTTTTTTCGCATACTATGGGTTTATTGGCGTTTTCACGCCCTACGCCAGCCTGTTCTTTGCCGGACGTGGCATGACAGCGCCGCAGATCGGCGTTCTAATGTCCTTGATGCAAATCATGCGTATCTTTGGTCCCAACCTCTGGGGTTGGGTGGCTGACCATACTCGGCAGCGGGTAGGCGTATTGCGCACGACGGCATTGGCTGCAACACTGGCATTTTCCGGCATGTTTTTTAGCCAGACTTTCATCCATTTTTTTTTAGTGATGGTGGCCGTTAATGCCTTCACCAGCGCCCAGGGGCCGCTATCCGAAGCGCTGATGCTTTCCTCGATGCGAGGCGATCTGACGCATTACGGGCGGCTTCGCTTGTGGGGGTCGGTTGGCTTCATTTTTGCGGTAACCATGGGTGGTGAAATGCTTGATTGGCAAGGCATTGAACTATTGCCATGGATGGCATGGGCGATGTTGGCGCTGGTGCTGATGGCCAGCTTGCGCATGTGTGAAGCACCGCGCAGCAACGCGAGACAGGCTTTGCCCTCGGTTGTAGCAATTCTGCGTCGCCCAGAGGTGGCCGCATTTTTCACTTCCAGCTTCCTGATGATTGCGGCGCATGCCTCGCTGTATGTGTTCCTATCGCTGCATCTGGCGCAGTTAGGATATAGCAACACCATGATCGGCTTGCTCTGGTCGCTGGGCGTGTTGGCAGAAATAGTTTTTTTTTATTTCCAAGCTCCTTTGTTTCGGCATTTTGGCGTGCGCACGTTGCTACTGGCAAGCTTGCTAATTGCGGTGGTACGGTTCCTAATTCTGGGGTTTCAGGCGCATTCGTTGGTATGGTTACTGCTTGCCCAAATATTGCATGCCGCCACATTTGGCACTCATCATTCCGCATCGGTCATGCGTATGCAAAACTGGTTTGCCGGGCCGCTTCAAGCTAGCGGGCAGGCCTTGTATATCAGCATTTCTTATGGTCTTGGAGGCACTGCGGGCGGGTTGCTTATGAGCGTATTTTGGGATCGTTTTGGGCCTATTTCCGTGTTCATGGTGGCGGCGTTGCTCGCCTTGGCCGGTGTTGTGGCTGCAGCGCTGTCGTTCCGCTGGCAAGCGTTTCCGCCGGCTTCGCCTGATCCAGATATGGCATAATTGGGAACTAATTTTTTACCAACCGTGCCCATTGCACGCACACGCATCATGCCCAAGACACTGTATGACAAATTGTGGGATTCACATGTTGTGCACGTTGAAGACGATGGCACCACGATCCTTTATATCGATCGCCACCTGGTTCATGAAGTCACCAGCCCGCAGGCATTCGAAGGCTTGAAGACTGCCGGCCGCACGCCGTGGCGTATCAGTGCCAACCTGGCTGTTGCCGACCATAACGTACCGACGACTGCCCGGATCGACGGCATCGCGGACCCGGTATCGCGCTTGCAGGTCGAAACACTGGACGCCAATACCAAACGCTATGGCATGACGTATTTCAACATGCGCGATGTGCGGCAAGGCATTGTCCATGTTATCGGCCCCGAGCAAGGCGCGACATTGCCCGGCATGACGGTTGTGTGTGGGGATTCACATACCTCTACCCATGGTGCCTTTGGATGTCTGGCGCATGGCATCGGCACGTCCGAGGTGGAGCACGTGCTGGCCACCCAGACGCTGTTGACGAAAAAATCTCGCAGCATGCTCGTGCGGGTAGAAGGCTCGTTACCTGCAGGCGTGACGGCAAAGGATATTGTGTTGGCAATTATTGGGCAAATTGGTACGGCAGGTGGTACTGGTTATGCAATCGAATTTGCTGGTATTGCGATCCGTTCGTTGTCGATGGAAGGTCGTATGACGGTGTGCAACATGGCGATCGAGGCGGGCGCGCGCGCCGGCATGATTGCTGTTGACGACACGACAATTGAGTATGTAAAAGGCCGCCCTTATTCGCCCAGCGGGGTACATTGGGAACGCGCAGTGGCTTACTGGCGGACCCTCCACACCGACGCCGACGCTAGTTTTGATCTGGTAGTGACGTTAAATGCTGCCGAGATTAAGCCGCAGGTCACCTGGGGCACCTCGCCTGAGATGGTGGTGGCGATTGATGGTCGTGTGCCCGATCCGGAACTGGAGCCGGATGCCACCAAGCGCGATGGAATGGAAAAAGCGCTGCGCTACATGGCCCTTGAGGCCAATACTGCCATGTCAGATATCCGTATCGACAAAGTGTTTATCGGTTCGTGCACCAATTCGCGGATCGAAGACTTACGCGCCGCAGCAACGGTGGTGCGCGGAAAATTTCGTGCTCCCAACGTTGTATTGGCGATGGTCGTGCCCGGTTCAGGCTTGGTTAAGGCCCAGGCTGAGGAGGAAGGCCTGGATCAGATTTTTCGTGATGCTGGATTTGAATGGCGCGAGCCGGGGTGCTCGATGTGTCTGGCCATGAATGCCGACCGGCTTGAGCCGGGTGAGCGTTGCGCCTCGACTTCTAACCGCAATTTTGAAGGAAGACAGGGTGCGGGCGGACGTACGCACCTGGTGAGCCCGGCAATGGCTGCCGCAGCAGGCATTGCCGGACATTTTGTTGACGTCCGGTTTTTATAATCTGTTTTTATCAATATCTAATAGGAAATAACATGAAAAAAGCTTTCGCAATGCTGTTGTTGGTCACATCGGGCGTAATGTTGTCGGGTTGTAATACCATGAATGGCCTGGGTAAAGATGTTGAGCGTGGCGGCGAGAAGGTGCAGGACGCATCCAAGAAGTAATTGATCCGATGTGCGAGGCCGCTGATTAAATTTGGCGGCTATGCGCGTTTTATGACGGAAATGTTTAAAGCATGAACAAGTTCACAATTTTCGATGGTCTGGTCGCACCGCTTGATCGGGCCAATATTGATACGGATGCAATCATCCCCAAGCAGTTTTTAAAGTCGATACAGCGCACGGGCTTTGGCCCAAATCTGTTTGATGAATGGCGCTATCTTGATCAGGGCGAGCCTGGCAAAGATAATACGCACCGTCCACTTAATCCAGATTTTGTGTTGAATCAGCCGCAATATCAGGGTGCTTCCATTCTTTTGACCCGCAAGAATTTCGGATGTGGCTCTTCGCGTGAACATGCGCCCTGGGCGCTCGAACAATTCGGTTTCCGGGCAATTATCGCGCCAAGCTTTGCTGATATATTTTTTAATAACTGCTACAAGAACGGCTTGTTGCCGATTGCGCTTTCAGAAGTGCAGGTTGAACAGTTGTTTGCCGAAGCACGCGCTGACCCTGGTTTTAGGCTGATGATCAATTTGCCAGAACAAACAATCACCGCTAGCAACAGCACAATAAAATTTTCTTTCGATATCGGTGAATTTCGCAAGTATTGCCTTTTGAATGGCCTTGATGACATTGGCCTAACGTTGCGCCAGGCCGAAAAAATACGTGCTTTTGAAGCACGCCATCTCGCCCAACAGCCCTGGCTAGACAACGTGATTTAAAGTTGGCACCTAAAACGAATTCCATTTTTAATCATATGGCCTTTTGGCCTGACTTTTTTGCTGGTTTTCATGAAAATTGCAGTCCTCCCCGGCGACGGTATCGGCCCTGAGATTATCGACCAGGCTGTGCGCGTGCTTTCATCGCTTGATGAAAAATTTGAACTTGAAACTGCACCCGTTGGTGGGGCTGGCTACGTTGCCTATGGTCATCCCTTACCAGATGCCACCTTAAATCTTGCTCTGCAGGCAGACGCCGTGCTATTTGGCGCGGTTGGCGATTGGAAATTCGATACGCTTGCCCGGCCTCTCCGACCGGAGCAGGCAATACTTGGGCTGCGCAAGGCGTTGAAGCTTTTTGCTAACCTACGCCCGGCAATTCTGTACCCTGAGCTTGCCAATGCTTCCACGTTAAAGCCTGAAATTGTTTCCGGCCTTGACATCCTCATTATTCGTGAGTTGACAGGCGATATCTATTTTGGCCAGCCGCGTGGTATGCGTATTGCCGTTGATGGGCCCTTTGCCGGTGAGCGTGAAGGGTTTGACACCATGCGTTATGCCGAAACAGAAATCCGTCGGATCGCGCATGTGGCATTCAAGGCGGCCCGGCAACGCGGCTCGCGTCTGACCAGTGTCGACAAAGCCAACGTGTTGGAAACCTTTCAGTTTTGGAAGGAGATCGTCACCGAAGTACACACGGAATATCCTGATGTCACGCTTGACCATATGTATGTGGACAATGCCGCCATGCAGCTGGTACGTGCGCCTAAGAAATTCGATGTAATTGTTACCGGTAATATGTTCGGCGATATTTTGTCGGATGCCGCTGCGATGCTAACCGGCTCAATCGGCATGCTGCCATCGGCGTCGCTCGATGCGCAAGGTAAAGGCTTGTATGAACCCTCGCATGGATCGGCCCCCGATATCGCCGGCAAAGGCGTGGCAAATCCACTGGCAACGATCCTCTCGGCGGCAATGATGTTGCGCTACTCGTTGCAACGCCCTGCGCAGGCAGATCGCATTGAGGCTGCAGTCAAGGCTGTCCTGAGCCAAGGGCTGCGTACCGCCGACATCTTTGAGCCTGGGATGACAAAAGTTGGAACTGTAGAGATGGGTGATGCGGTAGTAAAAGCGCTTTAAAAAAGCACTCACCATTAACGATGAATTTTGAATAAACGACGGACATGACATGAAACTGGTTGGCTTGGTAGGGTGGCGCGGCATGGTCGGCTCAGTGCTGATGCAACGCATGCGGGAAGAGGGCGATTTTGCGGAAATCGAGCCATTGTTCTTTTCCACCTCAAGCGTAGGTGGGGCGGCGCCAACCATGGCAAAAAATGAAACCACGCTGCAAGATGCCGGCAACGTTGAAGCACTAAAAAAATGCGATATCGTCATCTCCTGCCAGGGGGGTGACTACACCAACGACATGTTTCCCAAACTGCGCGCAGCAGGCTGGAACGGCTATTGGATTGATGCGGCTTCAAGCCTGCGGATGAAAGAGGATGCCATTATTGTCCTTGATCCGGTAAACTTTGATGTCATTAAAACCGCTTTGCATCGTGGCATCAGGAATTACATCGGCGGCAATTGCACTGTCTCTTGCATGATGATGGGGCTGGGTGGTTTGTTTAAGCGCGACCTGGTGCAGTGGATGACGTCAATGACCTACCAGGCAGCCTCTGGCGGCGGGGCGCAACACATGCGCGAGCTGCTTACCCAGTTCGGCACCCTACATGGATCAGTGCGCAGTTTGTTGGAAGATCCGGCAGCCGCCATTCTTGATATTGATCGCCAGGTTCTGGCTACGCAGCATGGGTTGAGCGCCGACCAAACGCGCCAGTTTGGCGTGCCGCTAGCCGGTAATCTGATTCCGTGGATCGACAAAGATCTTGGCAACGGCATGTCGCGCGAGGAGTGGAAAGCGGGCGCAGAAACCAATAAAATTTTAGGCCGCGGCCCAGCGTTTGGCACCGACGCAAAGCCAGCCATCGCTGTCGACGGATTATGTGTGCGCGTGGGTGCTATGCGCTGCCATTCTCAGGCGCTTACTATCAAGCTAAAGCATGATCTACCGCTTGATGAGATCGAAGCCATGATTGCTGACCATAATCCATGGGTGAGAGTTGTGCCCAACACCCGAGAAGCATCGATAGCGCAATTAACACCTGCGGCTGTGACTGGCAGTTTGACCATTCCTGTTGGGCGTTTGCGCAAGCTGGAAATGGGTGGCGATTATCTTTCTGCCTTCACAGTTGGCGATCAATTACTGTGGGGCGCCGCTGAGCCGTTACGCCGGATGTTGCGAATCGTTCTGGAAAATTAACCCTACCTTGCCGCGTTTGCTTTTCTAGCAGCGTAATATCCACCCGGTTTTATTGTTTGTTGTTGCCTGAAAGCTACACCAAATGATGCATATTGCACTTAATTCAGGCATGACAAACCTTTGCCCGCACCATGCGAGGCGTTGCACTTGCAGAGCCTAGTTCGCAATGCTATGGTAAAAGCGCACCCCCAAGGTGCACATGACCAACAAGAATGGGTTTCAAAGAGACACTAGCCATCGGGAATGTTTCCTTGTAGCATTCCCGGATGCCGCGTTTTTAAGAACCCCTTATTGTTTCCACGGCAGGCAATAATTGACGCAACCGGATTACACCCTCATGCAAAAAACAATTCAGGCAAAAGCGTCTTCTTCTGCATCGTTTAAATTGAAAACGCTCAGCGCTGCGGTCCTGTCGGTAATGCTGATGTCGCAAGCCTGTGCTGCCGGATTAGGAAAACTGACTGTCCTTTCTGGGTTGGGCCAGCCTCTGCGTGCAGAAATTGAACTGACTGCTGTATCCCCCCAGGAAATCCAATCGCTACAACCAAAGCTGGCATCGGTTGAAGCTTTTCGGCAGGCCAACATTGAATTTAGCCCATCGTTGCAGTCGCTCAGATTTGCCATTGAACAGCGTGGCGCCCGGCAATTTATTCGCATCACATCTGTGCAGCCGATCAGTGAGCCGTTCGTCGATATATTGCTTGAATTAAATAGTGTAAATGGACGCTTAGTGCGCGAATACACTTTTCTGCTTGATCCACCAGAGTTGCGGGCGCTGCAACCTGCGCAAATCGCTTCTCAACCTTCCCGCCCCATTTCGACGTCTGTAGTGCAAACACTACCGATTGCGCCCGCCTCAACTGTAGTCGCCAAATTGCCAAACGGCGCAGGTAGTGAGCGTATGGAGCAGGTAGTGCAGTCTAAGGTAGCGCCGCCCACTCCCCGGCCTGAGGCTGCTAGCGCTCCAGGTGCGGCCTTGCGTAGCCGTGCACCCGTCGCCACGCGTGGCAACGCAGCTAGTACTGGAAAACAGTATCGTGTGCAGGGAGGCGATTCACTTTCCAAAATCGCAAACCGCAACCGTTCGCAAGGCGTTTCACTTGATCAGATGCTAGTGGCACTTTATCGGGCTAATCCCGAAGCATTCATCAACAACAATATGAATCGGCTTCGAGCTGGCCAAATTCTTGCCATACCGAGCGCAGAAACGAGCGCGAGTGTCGATGCACTTGACGCGCAAGGTTTGGTAATTGCCCAAGCAGCTGATTTCAATGATTACCGTAACAAGCTTGCCGGGCAGGTTGCTACCGGCACTGGCCGCAAGGCGAGTGAAAGCCGACAAAGCGCTGGCGGAAAAATCACCGCCAAGGTTGAGGAAAGCCCAACTCCGGCAAATGAGGCGCTGGACAAGTTAAAGCTTTCCAAGGCAACCCCTGAACTGACGGCAAAAACCGCCGCGGCGCAGGAAGAAAAAATCGCGCAGGAGAAAGCAGCAGCCGAAGCCGCAACGCGCGTCCAGGATCTGGAAAAGAACGTCAATGAGTTACAACGGTTGCTCGAGATTAAGAGTAAGGATTTGGCAGCACGCCAAAAAGCAGCGGAGAGTCCAACGCCTGACGTCTTGCCAGCAACACCAGTTCCAGCGTCACCTACTCCCGCGGCTTCAGTGCCACCTGCCACACCGGTTGCTGCTATATCGGTACCAGCTTCAGTAGCACCAGTACCGGCACCAGTTTCAACAGCAGCACAGCCGGTAAAAGCCACACCCTTTACGCCGCCGGCGCCAACCTTGGCTGCAGCGCCGAAGCCCGCTACCCCACCGGCAGAATCAGGCATATTGGATGATCCTGTTCATCATACAATCGTCCAGGGTGGCGCAGTGTTGGCATTACTTCTCGGTGTTTTGGCACTATTGCGTTTGCGGCGCAAGAAGCAGCAAAAGGCGTTTCTCGACACCACAATGGCTGATGATGCGCTGAAAGCCAATTCGCTATTTGGCTCCACAGGCGGTCAGACAGTCGACACGAACAATAGCGTCTTCAATTCCAGCTTTGCGCCGAACCCAAGCAATCTGGATAGCAATGAAGTTGATCCGGTGGCTGAAGCAGATGTGTACATCGCTTACGGGCGCGATGCGCAGGCTGAGGAAATTCTCAAGGAAGCATTGCGCACCCAGCCTGATCGTCATGCTGTACGCGTAAAGCTGCTGGAGATCTATGCCAGCCGCAAAGATATTTCTGCTTTTGGTGCCGTCGCAACTGACTTACATGGATTGACAAAAGGCGAAGGCGAAGATTGGGCACAGGCTGCGGCGCTTGGCCTATCACTTGATCCAACCAATTCTTTGTACGCCGGTGGCGAAGCGTCAATTGCCAACACCACGCCGTTTGTATCACCACTGGCAATAGATGAATCGTTATCAAAGCCGCTCAATCCGGTGTTGGCAGATTCCCCAACCGATCTTTCTGCCGCGAGCACAGACGTCCATCTTGATGATCTAGAATTTAGCCCAACGAAAAAACTTTCCCCTGAATCAGACACTGTTCTGCCCGGTATGGCTCCTGTAGAAGCAGGGCTTACGCAGGAACTGGCAGCTGAGCCAGAGACTACAACCGCGCCCATCACGGCACCAAAAGAAGCGGTCTTACCTGAACTTGATGCGTCGCCGTCAACTGCAGTTACTCCTCAGGACGCTCTGTTTGCCGGCTTGAACTTTGATTTCCTTGACACGCCGCCTGCAACGCCGGAACAGTCTTCAACCTCGACGCCTCCTGCAGAAAAAGATTTGCTGATTGAAGATATTGTGGATAAGGAAGACGATCAACCGGCGATACAGCCCGACCCGTTGGAATTTGATTTATCGGGTATCTCGTTAGAGCTGCCGGGTAATGCGCACGATTTACCCTCGACGGATACCGATGATTTAGTCTTGCAGTCACCCCAACCCGATCCAAGCACCAACAATAGCGCCGGTGTAGTTCAAGAAGATTTTAGCCAGCTTGATTTGAGCACAGTGGTTGTTAGCGACGATACAACAGCGGATGGTATTGGTAACTATGCTGAGATGGCGACCAAACTTGACCTCGCGATTGCTTATCAAGAAATTGGCGATCAGGATGGCGCACGTGAATTGCTTGATGAAGTGCTAAAAGGTGGCAATGCTGAGCAATCCGAAAAAGCAAAAACACTTCTCGCGCGTCTTGCCTGAGTGGTTGTAATTTCTTCATGAAGCGGATCGTTCTTGGTCTGCAATACGATGGCGGCCCATGGCAGGGGTGGCAAACACAACTGACTGGGCTTACGGTTCAGGACCAGGTGCAAGCTGCTCTAAAAAAATTTTCGTGCGCATCACAGCGCTGCCACTGTGCTGGGCGCACAGATGCCGGGGTACATGCGCTGGAGCAGGTGGTGCATTTCGATACTGATACCGAACGTACTGATGCCGCATGGGTTCGTGGCGTCAATGCTTTTTTACCACCTTCTATCGCGGTGCGCTGGGCAGCGCAGCTGCCTGCAGAGTCGCCGGATGGCTTTCATGCCCGATTCAGCGCCCAAGCAAGAACCTACCATTATGTTTTGTACAATCATCCAGTGCGCGCTCCATTGCTTGGGGGACGTGCTGGCTGGGTGTTTCGTCATCTTGATAGTGAGGTGATGCAACAGGCTGCTAGTCTGCTAATAGGCACCCACGATTTTTCTGCGTTCCGTGCTGTGGAGTGTCAGGCGAAGTCGCCCGTCAAAACAATGCATCGTATTGATGTCGTCCGTCATGGCAATGTGATTATGCTGACCTTCAAGGCCAATGCGTTTTTACACCACATGGTGCGCAACATCGTCGGTTCGTTGGTGTATGTGAGTACGGGCAAACACCCGCCGGATTGGATATCATCGCTACTTGAGGCGCGAGATCGAAGCAAAGCGGCACCCACGTTTAGCCCAGACGGTTTGTATCTGGCAAAAATCGACTACGATATGAAATGGGTGTTGCCACAAGAAGCTACGCCATCCGTTCCCTGGTTTTGACCAATGTTGTTCATTGTTTGCACCCATGCCCCGTACCCGTATAAAAATTTGTGGCCTGACCCGCCTCCTTGACGCCACTGCCGCTATTGCGCTTGGTGCCGACGCACTTGGCTTCGTGTTTTACCCAAAAAGCCCACGCTACCAAACACCCGAGCAAGTTGCACCAATGCTTGCTGCCGTGCCGCCGTTTGTCTCTACCGTCGGCCTTTTCGTCAATGCAACGCCTGAGGAAGTGCAGGCCACCGTTGCGGTTGCACCGGTGTCGTTGTTGCAGTTTCATGGTGACGAAACACCGGAGCAGTGTGGGCAAATCGCCACCCTGGTCAATCGCCCTTTCATGACCGTCATGCGGGTCCGGCCTGAAACAACCGGCCTGGATTTGTTAGAATATGACGTTCGCTGCCGGTTGGCCAGTGTGATGTTTGCGGGTTTGTTATTAGATACTTATGTCGATAGTTACGGCGGCGGCGGAAAGGTTTTTAATTGGTCCATCATTCCAGAAGAACTCGCGCCTCGGGTCGTTTTAAGTGGTGGCTTGGACGTGCAAAACGCGACTGAGGCGGTCTTGCGGGTACGCCCGCACGCCGTTGACGTCAGCAGCGGCGTCGAAGCCCTTGCCGGTTTTAAACGGTTGCCAGGCATTAAAGATGCCGACCGCATTGCCGCTTTTGTTGCAGCCATTGCGGCAGCCGACGCCACTTTTCCCAATACTCCAGGAATCTTCCATGAATGACCCGACACCCCATCCCACAATCTATAATTTTCCCGATGCCCGTGGGCATTTTGGCCAATATGGCGGCAGCTTTGTCTCGGAAACTCTCATGCACGCTCTCTCAGAACTCAAAGCGGTTTATGCCCATTACCAAACCGATCCCGAGTTTGTAAGAGAATTTCAGTACGAACTGAAGCATTTTGTTGGTCGCCCGAGCCCGATCTATCACGCCAAGCGCTGGTCTGAAAAAATGGGCGGTGCGCAAATCTATTTTAAGCGCGAAGATCTCAATCACACTGGCGCCCACAAAATCAATAACGTGATTGGTCAGGCGCTGTTGGCCAGGCGCATGGGCAAGCCACGCATTATTGCTGAGACTGGCGCTGGACAGCACGGTGTAGCGACAGCAACGATCTGCGCGCGTTTTGGTTTGGAGTGCGTGGTTTATATGGGCAGCGAAGATATCCGCCGCCAGGCGCAGAATGTCTACCGCATGACATTGTTGGGTGCAACCGTAGTGCCCGTAGAATCCGGCTCCAAGACTTTAAAAGATGCGCTCAACGAAGCCATGCGAGACTGGGTAACCAATGTCGAAAACACGTTCTACATCATCGGTACCGTCGCCGGCCCGCACCCATACCCGATGATGGTGCGCGATTTCCAATCGGTGATTGGTGAGGAATGCAAAATTCAGATGCCTGAAATGACGGGTCGGCAACCCGACGTTGTGACAGCCTGCGTCGGTGGTGGCTCCAATGCCATGGGTATTTTTTACCCTTATATCAATTATCCGGATGTACAGTTGGTCGGCGTGGAAGCAGGTGGCCACGGCATCGACAGTGGTAAGCACTCGGCATCCCTCACGCTAGGTTCACCCGGCGTGTTGCATGGCAATCGAACCTATTTGCTACAAGATGCCAACGGTCAGATCATCGAAACCCACTCAGTTTCAGCTGGGCTGGATTACCCTGGCGTGGGGCCGGAGCACGCATGGTTGAAGGATCTCGGCCGCGCGCAATATGTCGTCATCAGCGATGACGAAGCATTGCAGGCATTCCATGATTGCTGCCGCATTGAAGGCATCATCCCTGCACTGGAATCCAGTCATGCCCTGGCGTATGCAGCAAAATTAGCGGCAACGCTGCCAAAGGACAAGATCATTCTCGCCAACCTCTCCGGGCGCGGCGACAAGGATATGCATACCGTTGCCGAAAGCATGGGCATGAATTTTTATTGTCGCCAATCCTGCCGGGTAGGTGCCGAGCAGGCTGCGGCATCCGGCGCTCAAGGGTGATGCAGTTATGTCTCGTATAAAAGCGACCTTCACCGCTCTTGCCGCGCGCAACAAAAAAGGGCTGATTCCGTTCATCACCGCCGGCGACCCATCCCCAGCACTCACTGTGCCACTCATGCATGCGCTCGTTGCAGGCGGGGCAGATTTGCTTGAACTTGGCGTGCCGTTTTCAGATCCGATGGCCGAAGGGCCGGTCATTCAACGGGCATGCGAGCGTGCCCTGAAATTTGGCGTCGGCCTGAGTGATGTACTGGGTTATGTACAAACGTTTCGACAAATCGACACCACCACGCCTGTGGTATTGATGGGCTACGCAAATCCAATCGAGCGTATGGGCCACGAAGCATTCATCAAGGCTGCAGTGCAAGCAGGCGTAGACGGCACCATCATCGTCGATTATCCGCCGGAAGAGTGCGAGGAATTTAATGCCCAGATGCGCACAGCCGGTCTCGACATGATCTTTTTACTGGCACCCACCTCAACAGAAGAGCGTATCCGCCAGGTTGCCAAAGTCGGCAGTGGATTTAGCTATTACGTCTCTCTAAAAGGGGTAACCGGCGCTGCCAACATCGATATCACGCAAGTCGAAAACCGTATTGCAGCTATTCGCCGGCACGTGCAATTGCCAATTGGGGTGGGTTTTGGTATTCGGGATGCGGCGACGGCCAAGGCAGTGAGCTCGGTTGCCGATGCAGTAGTAATTGGAAGCCGCATCATTCAGGCCATGGAAGAGGGGCCAGCGGAAGCGGCTGTGAAAACTGCAGAGGACTTCATCGCCGGCATTCGCCAGGCGTTGGATGCTTAGGCCGTTGATATCATTGGCCGGGCATGGTTCGCTTACGAAAATCGTAACGAATTGTGACGCTAACGTTACAATGGCGCACCCGTGCACCCTGAATTTCGGAGAGACCCCATGAGTTGGCTGGAAAAACTTTTGCCACCACGCATTAAGCGTTCTGAAAGCACATCGCGCAAGTCGGTGCCGGAAGGGCTGTGGGTGAAGTGCCCGTCTTGCGAAGCGGTGCTTTATCGCACTGATCTGGAATCAAATATTCACGTGTGCCCCAAATGCAACCATCACCTGCGTATTCGCGCCCGTGAACGCCTGGATGCGCTGCTTGATTCGGAAGGCCGCTACGACATCGGCCAGGAAACGCTGCCGGTCGATACCCTGAAATTCAAAGATAGCAAGAAGTACCCCGATCGCCTGAAAGCGGCAATGGAAGCCACGGGCGAAACCGATGCCCTGATCGTAATGGGTGGTGCAATTCGATCACTGCCGGTCGTGGTTGCCTGTTTTGAATTTGAGTTTATGGGTGGATCGATGGGCTCCGTTGTAGGCGAGCGTTTCGTGCGCGGCACGCAGGTTGCAATCGAGCAAAAAATTCCGTTTATTTGTATCACTGCCACGGGAGGCGCGAGGATGCAGGAGGGGTTGCTGTCATTGATGCAAATGGCGAAAACCACTGCCATGCTGACACGGCTTTCGGAAAAGAAATTACCGTTCATCTCTGTCCTCACCGATCCGACCATGGGCGGGGTGTCTGCATCTTTTGCCTTCATGGGCGATATTGTCATCGCCGAGCCAAAAGCCCTCATCGGTTTTGCCGGGCCACGAGTAATTGAAAATACCGTACGTGAAAAGTTGCCAGAGGGGTTTCAACGTGCCGAATTTCTTGTGCAAAAAGGCGCGGTGGATATGATTGTCGATCGCCGCAAGATGCGCGAAGAAATTGCCCGCCTGTTGGCGCTCCTGCAAAATCAAGCAAGCGAAGTACTTGCATAACTGTAGGCGAGGGCATTGTTTGTGGAATTAAATTTGCCTGCTTCCCTGGATGCCTGGCTCACGCTACTTGAAGCTCGGCACGTCAAAACCATCGATCTGGGTCTTGAGCGCGTTGGTACGGTGCGCCAGCGCCTGGGAATTGCCTTTGATTGCCCCGTTGTCATGGTTGCTGGAACCAATGGCAAGGGCTCGACTTGCTCAATGCTGGAATCGATATTGTTGCAAGCGGGCTATCGGGTAGGGTTGTACATCAAGCCGCATTTTTTAAAATTTAACGAGCGTGCACGCATAGGCGGCCAATCCACATCCGACGAAGAGTTGATTACGTCTTTCACCGCTGTTGAACAAGCGCGTGGCGAGATCTCCCTCAGTTATTTTGAGTTTTCTACATTAGCAATCCTGCATCTGCTGCAGCATGAGCCGCTCGATGTCGTCATCCTTGAAGTAGGGCTTGGCGGGCGTCTTGATGCAGTCAATGTGATTGATGCTGACGTAGCCATCGTCACCAGCATCGATATTGACCACACCGAGTATCTTGGAGATACGCGCGAAAAAATCGGCTTTGAAAAGGCAGGCATTTTTCGTCCAGGAAAAACCGCTATCTGTAGCGACCCGTTACCGCCGGCATCATTGGTGCAACACGCCGAAGCAATCGGCGCCGACCTGTGGCTTCTTGGGCGTGACTTTAATTATTCCGGCGACAAGCAGCAATGGAATTTTGGTGGGCGCGGGCTACGTCGTAATGCTCTTTCTTACCCCAGCTTGCGTGGCGCAAACCAATTGCTTAACGCCTCGGCAGCACTTGCTGCGCTAGAATCGCTACGCATGCGCCTGCCAGTCAGTGCGCAAGAAGTACGCACCGGCTTGGTCACAGTAGAATTGCCCGGCCGCTTCCAAGTATTGCCCGGCCGCCCGACCATTATTCTCGACGTTGCCCACAATCCGCATGCCGCTGCAACCCTGGCGCAAAACCTCGACAACATGGGCTTTCACCCATACACCTACGCAGTATTTGGCATCATGCAAGATAAAGACATCGACGCGGTTATTGCACAAATGAAAGGCCGCGTTGACCATTGGTGCGTTACTGATCTTGCCGGTGAACGTGCCGCAACTGCGCAACAGCTATGTGAGAAATTATTGGCAGCTGGAGTTGTCGCTTCTGAAGAAAAAGATGCGCAGTGCACGATCAAAGGTTTTTCCTCGCCAGAAGAAGCATTCGCCGATGCAATGAATCGTGCAGGGGAGAATGATAGAATTGTAGTATTCGGATCTTTCCTAACCGTTGCCGGCGTGATGCATGCTCGCAGCGCCGAACTTCACTGATTGTCTATAAATTCTACGCATGAGCTTGTTCTCGTTCTTTCGCCAAAACAAGCCCGACGACGATGCCGGTGCAACCAATAATGCCCAATTTAATCTGTCTGCCGAACCCAGTTCTCCTTCAGTAAAAGCGCGCAAACGCAGGTCGACCCTACAGGCCGGTGCAGACAGTACCCGCTCAATGCCGGTAGATCCGGTTTTGCCAGAAAAAAAGCGTGCGCGGCGTCGCTTAGTCGGTGCAGTTGCGCTAGTGCTGGCAGCCGTGATCGTCTTGCCGATGGTGCTGGATTCCGAACCAAAACCCCTTCCGGCCGATTTGATTATCGACATTCCCTCCAAAGATTATGGTGGCGCCAAAATGCCTCCTGCCAGTTCGCGGGTTGCCGCACCTGCATCACTGGATCGCAAAGAGGAGGTGCTAGAAAACCTGCCCACAAAAAATGAAAAGTCGGCCGACAAATCGGTGGACGCGTCGGCTGCATTGGCACTTGAAACCGGTACGGATAGCAAGCAGGCAAAATTTACTGTGCAGATTGGTGCGTTTGCGTCCCAGGAAAAGATTAATGAGGTACGTAGCAAGTTAAAGACAGCAGGCATTGTTTCCCACACCCAGAAAGTGACCACTGAGGCTGGCGAACGAGTGCGGATTCGTGTCGGGCCATTTGAGACTCGCATGGAAGCTGACAAGATGCGCGCCCGGCTTGTAGCGATCGGCTTGAGCGGCACCGTGTCGCCGTTCTCTTCGCAGTGACCCTTTTCGACTATCTCGTTATTTTTGTGCTGGTCTGTTCCATTATCGCCAGCATGATGCGGGGGGCAGTCAGGGAGGTGTTGTCGCTGCTAAGCTGGATCGTGGCATTTTTTGTAGCGAATGTTTATTGTGATGGGTTAGCAGTACTGCTTCCCGACACGATTACAGGCCCAACGATGCGGCTGATCGTCGCATTTCTGGCGCTGTTTATCGGTGTAAAGATCCTGATGTCGCTGCTAAACAATGCGATGGTTGCGATGGTCAAGGCCAGCGGTTTGACGGCGTTAGATCGCGCTTTGGGTAGCGTGTTTGGTGCGGCGCGCGGAGCACTGCTTGTGTTGGTAGCGGTATTGCTGTGTGGGATGACGGCAATTCCCCAACAGATCTTTTGGAAAGAAGCATTGTTTAGCCCGGCTGCGGAATCCGCAGCGCGTGCGGCGACTGTATTTTTGCCTGGCGTGATCGCACGACGTGTCACGTTCTGAGTTATTCAAGTTATTCAAGTTAGGAGTCCACCATGTGTGGCATAGTCGGTATCGTTTCTCATAGCCCAGTCAACCAACTCATTTATGATGCGCTGCTGCTTTTGCAGCATCGCGGCCAGGATGCTGCGGGTATTGCAACTAATCACGGCAGTGCCTTTTGCATGCACAAGGCAAACGGTTTGGTGCGCGATGTATTTAGAACACGCAATATGCGCTCTCTTCTCGGCAATGCCGGTATTGGCCAAGCCCGCTACCCAACGGCGGGCACTTCTAATGCTGAAGAGGCGCAGCCATTTTACGTAAATGCGCCTTTTGGCATTACCTTAGCGCACAACGGCAACCTGACAAATTGCGAACGTCTTAAGATCGAGATGTTTAAAAACGATCGTCGACACCTCAACACTGATTCTGATTCGGAAGTGTTGCTCAATGTATTAGCCCATGAAATTCAGGAGGCAACCAGTGGCTTCTCGCTAGATCCGTCCGCACTGTTCAAGGCAGTCAGCGTGCTGCATAAACGTGTAAAAGGCTCTTATGCTGCCGTTGCGCAGATTGCCGGGTATGGGCTGCTGGCATTTCGCGATCCGTTCGGTATCCGGCCTTTATGCATCGGTTTTAATGAAACTGAGAAGGGGCCAGAATATGTGGTTGCTAGCGAATCGGTTGCGCTGGAAGGGTTGGGATTTCGGTTCCTACGCGATGTGCTTCCCGGTGAAGCAATTTTTGTGGATATGGATGGCAAACTCTACAACCGTCAATGTGCTGAAAACCCGACGCTTAACCCTTGTGCGTTCGAATATGTGTATCTTGCGCGACCTGATTCGGTCATCGACGGCGCTTCCGTCTACCAGACACGCTTAAAAATGGGCGAATACCTGGCTGAAAAAGTCCGACATGAATTCAGTTCTGGCGAGATCGACGTTGTGATGCCAATTCCAGATTCTTCGCGTCCTTCGGCAATGGAGTTGGCCTTGAAGCTTAACCTCGACTACCGCGAAGGTTTTATCAAGAACCGGTATATCGGCCGCACCTTTCTTATGCCCGGCCAGGCAATCCGCAAGAAATCGGTGCGCCAAAAACTCAATGCGATTGGTTCGGAATTTAAGGGTAAGACTGTGCTGTTAGTCGACGATTCAATCGTGCGTGGCACTACCAGCCGTGAAATCGTGCAGATGGCGCGCGATTCGGGAGCCAAGCGCGTGATTTTTGCGTCCGCCGCGCCGCCAGTAAAATTTCCAAATGTCTACGGTATTGATATGCCGACGCGAGATGAATTAATCGCACATGGGCGCAGTGAAGAAGAAGTCTGCCGGGAAATTACGGCCGATGCACTGGTGTATCAAGATATTGAGTCGCTCAAGCGTTCAATTTCCGATGTGAACCCGGCACTGCGTAATTTCGAAGCCTCCTGCTTCGACGGCGTGTATGTGACAGGTGATATCTCCCGTGACTATCTCGATTACATCGAGATGAAACGCAACAATCCACCCCCGGAAAATGAGGATGCAGTGCGCTCACAGCTGAACCTGAATTTGGCGCAGGTAGATTAATATCGCAACTTCAATAGTGTGATCAGATCATGGATAAAGCCACCGGCCTAACCGAACCGCAATACGGTTTTACTACCACCACGCTTCATAGCGACCGGCGCAAGCCGATCGAACACGGATCATTGCATAAACCGATTCACACTTCGGTGACCTACGGCTACGAGGATGCGCGGGATCTTGCAGCCGTCTTTCAGGGTCGGCAGCAAGGATACCGCTATGGCCGCCAAGGCAACCCAACCGTTTCGGCTTTGGAAGATAAAATCACGCGCATGGAAAATGGCGTGGCCACGATCTGTTTTGCCACGGGTATGGCAGCTATTGCTGCAGTTGTACAAGCTCTGTTACGCGAGGGCGACCAGGTCGTATCGTCATCCTTTCTTTTTGGGAATACCAACAGCTTATGGCAGACGGTTGCCAGGCAAGGTATCGATGTGGCAATGGTTGATGCGACCGATGTTGCCAACGTTGAAGCGGCCCTGACTGCGCAAACACGCATCGTATTTGTTGAAACAATCGCCAACCCGCGTACCCAGGTGGCAGACCTGCAGCGTATCGGCGCACTTTGCCAGGCGCGCGGCATTGTCTATATTGTTGACAACACCATGACCTCGCCCTATCTTTTTCGGCCGAAAACCGTCGGTGCAAGTTTAGTCGTCAATGCATTAACGAAGTCGATCGGTGGCCATGGCAACGCATTGGGTGGTAGCCTTACTGATACCGGCTTGCACGACTGGGCAAGTTTTCCGAATGTGCTTGAACTCTACAAAAAATCAGCGGCGGCAAATTGGGGCATGGCGCAAATTCGTGCGAAAGCATTGCGCGATTTTGGTGCCTCCCTCGGCCCAGAAGCTGCGCATCACTTGGCCGTGGGGGCGGAAACCATCGCATTGCGGCTAGACCGGCAATGCGCAAGTGCCCAGGCAGTTGCGGAAATGCTCGAAGCGCATGACCACGTGGCAGCCGTACATTACCCAGGTCTGGCCTCGCATCCACAACATGCCATTGCCACCGAATTGTTCGAGGCCTACGGCAGCCTGTTAAGTTTTGAATTAAAACCAACTCTGGATTGTTTTGATTATCTAAATCGGCTGCAATTAGGTGTTTCTGCCAGTAATCTTGGCGACACACGTACACTTGTTATACCAGTGGCACATACAATTTTTTATGAAATGGGTGCGCAGCGGCGCGCAAGCATGGGAATAGCTGAATCATTGATCCGGGTGTCAATCGGCATTGAAGACACGCAAGACTTGCTGCAGGATTTCAGGCAGGCACTGGAAACAGCCTAACTTATCGCAATTAATTTACTGCAAGAGCTTGGCAGCCGCGTCTTTAGGCAAGATTGCGTCTGTGCGTTGCGCGGTAAAGTCTGAAAACCTTTGCAGTAACGTTGCAGAGTTTTTGTCCTCCATCAGCAACGCTGCGTGATGTTGTCTTAAAAATTCACTTTTAACTAAATGGTCAAGCAAAGCAATTAGTTGGTCAAAAAAACCGTTGATATTGAACAAGCCGATCGGTTTGTTATGCAGCCCAAGCTGTGACCAAGTCAGTGTTTCAAATAATTCTTCCAAAGTACCGATGCCGCCCGGCATAGCAATGAAGCCGTCCGCCAGTTCCGCCATCAGTGCTTTGCGTTCGTGCATGGTGTCAACCACATGCAATCGACTCAATGCATGATGCCCAACTTCCATGTCCAATAAGGCTTGAGGAATGACACCGGTAACATCGCCCCCAAGTCGTAAGACTTCGTCAGCAATAATTCCCATCAAGCCAACTTTACCGCCGCCATAAACAAGTGCAATATCGCGTTTTACCATTTCCCCGGCAAGAGCGCGCGCGCCCTCGGCATACGTTAATGAAACGCCCGGCAAAGCGCCGCAGTAGACGCAGATGCGTTTAACCGAGTCTGGGTTAATGGTGGACATAAATAAAAAAGGTACCAATAAAAAAACCGACCCGCAGGTCGGTTTTCTATTAGAAGAAATATTACTTCTTGGCAGCGTCAGCAGCTTTTTCAGCATCCTTGGCAGCATCTTTCGCGACATCGGCAGACTTGGCAGCATCTGTCGAAGCAGCTTTGGCAGCATCAGCAGCGGCGTCTGCAGCAGCGGCAGCGGGAGCTGCGGCAGGCATTGTAGCCGAAGCGTCAGCAGCTGGTGCAGGTGTCATGGTTGTTGTAGCAGGTGCAGTGTCGGTCATTGGGGCAGTGGTGGTCGGTACAACGACTTCTTCCTTCTTGCTGCAACCAACTAAAGCGATCGACAAAAGGGATGCGATGAGCAATGTTTTTTTCATGGGGGTTTCCTTCAAAAAATAATATGAGTGTCGCGATCAGTAGTGACGGGCAATTCCGTTACAAGTCATTATCGCTCTATAGGGCGTTTCTACATGAGACGTTGCAATGCAGCACGAAGAAAACTTCCTAACCGACGATTATAGCGGTTTTTGTTACCTGGGGCGAAACGGCAGCTTCGAATCAACTAGTCTTTTAGCTATTTGATGTTTTTTAAACACATTTTTATTACATCACGAAAGCTCGCTAGCCAAGGTGGAGCCACCCATCGCGGTACCACACATACAAAGCCTCCTGCAAATCCAAAGAAGCAGAAGTGATTGCAGCAGCCATCAAGCACCGGTCATCGGCGAGGGCATTCACCAAGGCAACATCGGCTCGATCGACCGCAAACGATTCACCGTTGATAAAAACGTGCCTGCCACGGTAATGCATCTGTGTCTTTAAGCTTAAAATAATGCCCCGACGAGCGCAGGCCTGTGCAAATCGTGTTGCCGACAAGGGTCGTGCAGGCGGCGCAAAGGCAACGCTTGCTTTTGGTTCAGATAAATACTCCCCCAAAAAAACTGTGATGTCATCTTTTGTGAAGCGCACTTTTTGCAATTGTTGGCTAACTTGATCCAGCATTGCCGCATCAATACGGGCCGGGCGGTTGCTGGGAGAAAGGTTTGGGTCACTATATCGCCCAGGTAAATCGATTGATTCAGCCATGAATTGCAAAAATGCTTCGCCAAGATCTTGATAGGCCGGCGCTTTAAAGCCGATCGAATAAGTCATGCATTCGCCGCAGGCAACCCCCTCATGTGCGTACGAGGGCGGTAGATACAGCATGTCGCCTGGCTCCAGCAGGTAATCTTGTTCGGCAACAAAATTGCGCAATATTTTCAGCGGCAGGCCGTCAATGACGGACAAATCCTTTTGCGCACTAATGCGCCAACGGCGTTGTCCGTGAGCTTGTAAGAGAAATACGTCATACGAATCGACGTGAGCACCGACGCCCCCACCATCGGTTGCATAGCTAATCATCAAGTCGTCAAGCCGGCTGTCGGATATAAAGCGAAATTGACGCAAGAGGGCGTCGGCTTTCTTGTCATGCAGGTTCACGCCTTGAACCAACAATGTCCAAGAATCAGCTTGGCTATTATCAGCAGTCGGCATCGTTGCAAATGGCCCATGCTCTAGGTTCCAGCGTTTGCCAACATGGCTGATCAGCCGTGCCTCGACATCGTCGCGTGAGGATAACGAAAACAGCTCGGGTGCCGTTATGACCGGTAAAAACCCTGGTATTGCCTGTCGGATGAGCAGTGGCTTCTTTTGCCAATAATCTCGCAGAAAAACTGCGGGTGTCAATCCACCCAATAATGTCATTTTTTTCATCGGCGCATTATAGGCTCGACCTGCCATCAAAGAAGTTCGGCGGTTATAATTCTAATCACATTTAAAGAAAGGACTTCGTCATGAAGATCGCTAAAAATACAGTTGTCACGGTGCATTACAAATTATCGGATGCTCAAGGCAACCTGATTGAGGAAAGCGAAGAGCCGATGGTGTATCTGCATGGTGGATATGAAAATACACTGCCAAAAATCGAAGAAGCACTTGATGGCCAGGAAGTCGGTTTTAACACAACCATCCAAGTGGAGCCTGACGATGCCTTCGGTGAATATGACCCAACCCTGGTGAAGGTCGAGCCGCGTGACCGTTTGCCAACACCGCTGGAAGTAGGCATGCAGTTTGAGGGAATGCCAGATGGCGATGATGAGGACGATAACGCACTGATTTTTACCGTTACTGATATTGCAGACGACAAGGTCGTTTTAGATGGCAACCACACGCTTGCCGGCATGGCGTTGCGCTTTACACTTAATGTGAGCGCAGTTCGCGTGGCGACTGAGCAAGAGATATCCCACGAGCATGTGCACGGCGCACACGGCCATCATGATGAAGACGAAGAGGGCGAAAAATTAGAGGGAGAATTGGAAACTGCCGCTGGTGATCAGTTTCGCAGCCGTCCGATCCATTAAACGAGAACTGATGTCTAAATTCTAAAGCGCTGCGCCATGCTCATGGCGTAGCGACCTTAGTGGCTGGTAATTCCACGCCAATGCGAAACAGCTTTGACAATGTCGTATCAACCGTAATTTTTTGCCAGCCTGCAGATAAGTGTAGCGATCCAATATTACCTTGCCAGGTAATAATGTTGGCAAACGCTGCATTGCCCACATCTTGACCATGCACCAGCATCACCTTGCCATTAAAACGTCTAGCAAGCTCCTGGATATGTTGACGAACTTCTACAAAACCGTCTCTGTACGGGCTTGAACTGTTGCTCGGTTTACCGGCTGTTGCGGCCAAGGGGTTGCCGTCGACGAATAAGACAATTCCTGCTGCATTGCGATGCATCGCAGAGGTAAATACACGATGCAGCCATGCCCGGTCGGCAATCATACGGTCTTCAAACTCACCATTTCGCCCGGCGGCATAAATGAAATGGTTATTGTCTGCCGGAAGGTTCACCGTGGCAAAGATCACCTTGTCAATTTCCCAACGAAGGTTTTCGGAGTAAGTGCGAAACTTTGGTGTACGGGCCTGGCGCGTTATCGGCAGTTTGCTCGCTCCAAATGAAAAGTCATTGCCGTAGAAAAGCTCGCGAATGCGGTTGAGCCTCTCGATTGCGAGCGACTGGCCATTCTCCGCACGACAAGCACTCCAGTCGCTTGCTGCAACGGATACGATCAATCCATTTTTTGCCTTATTAAATAACGCCATGCGGCGCATGTATAGCTGATCAGAGCAGGCTTCGTCATTTGCCTTGATGCCGTTGACTACCACAAACGCTAGGTTATCTGTATCGCTGGCAGAAATCGCCTCACGTAAAACGGCATCGTCAGGTGCTGCCTCATGTGTGTGGGCAATTACGCCAAAGCTAAATGGCGCCGCATAACATTGAGGTAGCAAAAACACTTGGACAGCAAGCGTCAATGCGACAAAAAAGTGCCTTTTTGCATAGGTTGTTTGTTTGCTTGTCGTAAAAGCCTTCCTCATGTTACCGGCTCATCTTTGACAAGTTGCTTCAGACGATAAAGCGCCGTCAATGCATCTCGGGGCGTGAGTTGATCCGGATCAATCGAAGCTAGTTCAAGTTTTAGTGCTTCCCAATCGCGGGTAGCGCTGTCGTTTGTGATCGGCGGATTTGCGTCATGAGATTTATCACATTCGAGATTTGTAGGCGCCTCCGCAAACAAGTCGAACTGAGGCGTGCCTTGTAATGAATTGTCTTCCAGCTGCGCCAAATACTTACGTGCTGCACGAATGACGCTGGCCGGTACACCTGCCAGTTGCGCAACTTGTAGGCCGTAACTTTGCGATGCCGGGCCCGGCTCGACGGTATGCAAAAAGACAATACTGTGCCGATGTTCTATTGCCGACAAATGAATATTTGCTGCATTTGCATGCAAGGTGGGTAGCTGCGTGAGTTCAAAGTAATGCGTCGCAAACAAGGTAAAGCTGCGGGTGATGTTGATCAAATGCCGGGCGATCGCCCAGGCAAGTGCCAATCCGTCAAAAGTCGATGTGCCACGGCCGACTTCGTCCATTAACACTAATGAGTGCGCCGTTGCTCCATGAAGAATAGCGGCGGATTCAGTCATTTCCACCATGAAGGTAGAGCGTCCACCTGCCAAGTCGTCGGCTGCGCCGATACGCGTAAAAATGCGGTCGATCGGCCCGATCATTGCCCGGCGGGCAGGCACGTAGCTGCCTAGATAGGCGAGTAGAGTAATCAACGCTATTTGCCGCATGTAAGTCGATTTTCCACCCATATTAGGGCCGGTGACCAGCAGCAGAGTTCTGTCGGCATGCAGACAGCAATCGTTAGCAATAAATCGCTCAATCTGGTTTTCTACAACCGGATGCCGGCCCTGCTCGATATCGATCACTGCGTGGGCAACCAATTGCGGCGCGCACCAGTTGTGTCGCAGCGCGTGCCTTGCAAGAGCGGCTAATGTGTCGAGCTGAGCGACTGCCTGCGCAATGGTTTGCAGGTTTCCCACCCAAGGCACAAGCAAACTCAGTAAATTTTCGTATAAAAATTTTTCACGAGTAAGTGCCCGGTCTTGTGCAGATAATGCTTTGTCTTCAAAAGCTTTGAGCTCCGGCGTAATGTAACGCTCGGCATTTTTCAAAGTTTGCCGCCGCCGGTAATCATCCGGTACTTTGCCAAGCTGGCCATTACTCACTTCAATATAGAAACCATGTACGCGGTTGTATTCAACGCGTAGATTAGCAATACCGGTGCGTTCGCGTTCCCTTGTTTCTAAATTTAATAAAAATTGTCCTGCGTTTTCTGACAAGCCGCGCAGTTCATCTAGCTCTGCATCGTAGCCACGCGCGATGACGCCACCTTCACGTGCCATGGCAGCCGGCTCATCCATCAGGGCGCGGGTAAGGAGATCGAGGCATTCTGCCGGCGTTGCCAATGCAGATCTGATGGTAGCGAGCAAGCTGCCGCAACCGCTCGGTGTTTCTGAAAAAACCAGCTGTGCACGCAATGCTTCAAGCTGCATTAAGCCCAAGCGCAGGCCAGAAAGGTCGCGCGGCCTGGCTGTAAGAAGTGCAATGCGTGTAGCGATGCGTTCAATGTCTGGAAAAACATTAAGAAGCGGCGTTAAAGCATCGTTAGCATTGGCAGCCAAAAGTGTAGTGATTGCCGCCTGGCGTGCAATTGCCACTGCCTGATCGCGGCGCGCATGGTGCAGCCAATGACGTAAAAGACGCGAACCCATCGTCGTACGGCAGTTGTCAAGGAGCGACAGTAGTGTCGGCCCACTGGCGCCAGTATCATTGCCACGCAGGGTTTCGGTCAGCTCAAGATTACGACGGGTTGCTGCATCAAGTCCAATGAATTCCTGCTCTGTTTCAACTGCCAGGGTGCGTACGTGTTTGAGCTCACCGTTCTGCGTTGATCTTGCATAACCCAACAAAGCGCCGGCTGCACCTATGGCTGCCGTCAACGCATCTGACGTGTAGCTGGCAAGCGAGGTAACTTGAAGTTGATCGAGTAGCACACGTTCGCCGGCAGCAATATCGAAATGCTGGTCAGGCAACCTAGCCGGCTGTGCAAACCCGCGGGCTGTACAGATTTCTTGCAGAAGCACATAAAAAGCCGCTGGTGTTGTTTCGGCAGTCAGTAGCTCTGCCGGACTGATACGGTCGAGTTCCTGGCGAATGCGATGGCCAATTGCTTCGTCGTCGCCACGACATTCCATCAGGCGCAAATCACCACTGGCCATGGATAACCATGCAATGCCCACATGCACCATTTTTTTGTGTGGGAGACACACGATTGCCATTAGTGGCCGATCTGCTTTCGCCGGCAGGAGATCGGTATCCGACAGTGTGCCCGGTGTGATGACGCGCATTACTTTGCGCTCCACCGGCCCCTTGCTGGTGGCTGGGTCACCGATCTGTTCGCAAATGGCGATTGATTCACCAAGCCTTACTAGCTTGGCCAGATATTGGTCAACTGAATGAAATGGCACACCTGCCATTTTTATCGGCTCTCCGTTGGCATTGCCGCGTTGCGTCAGAGTGATGCCAAGTAGCCGTGCAGCTTTGATCGCATCCTCAAAAAACAGCTCGTAGAAGTCTCCCATGCGATAAAACAATAGCGTTGCCGGATGCTCTGCCTTAATTCGCAGGTACTGCGCCATCATGGGCGTGTACTGATGCGGCCGCTTAAGGCCCTCGCTGGCAGCAGTTTGGTGCGGTACAGAACCGGAAAGCGTGATGTCGGGTGCGATCATGAAGAGGGTAGGGACCATCTGATTAAGCCAACTAATCCAACTATTGTATGCGAGCGGCCTGCATCCAGCGCATCGTGTGGGTTGACGTTATTATGGCGAATGTGCCGCGTGGCACCCTGAAGCACAAAAAATTACATGAAACGCAAGCTTGTTGAACCACCTGGCTGGCAAACTATACAAAGCCCTGAGGTCTGCATCTTGTGTCAACGACTGGTACCGCAGGATCAGCGAGATGCCCATCATCTAGTGCCAAAAATGAAGGGCGGCAAGCTTACGGTCGCTATGCATCGGATTTGCCATCGTCAGGTACATGCATTGTTTACTGAAACGGAGCTGGCACACCAATACAATACTGCGGAAGCCCTGCTATCGCACCCGGAAATTCAAAAATTTGTTGCCTGGGTCAGCACAAAGCCAGATAATTTTTTTGAGCGCACTCGACGTACGGTGCGGCGACGCTAGCTAAACGACGATGACCAGGCTACTGCGCCACTTGCTGTCGCCGGTATTCATTACGCTTCATTGCCATGTAATCTTCACGCTCTATTTCTTTTAATTGCCGGGCATAGCGTTCAGTACCGGCAAACCACATCTGCAATCGTTTGTCGAACTGCTCTGACGGTGGCAGTTTTAATGCGGACAAATAGGCATCAATTGCTAGGTAATAGCGCATCGTGTTGCGTTCGACTACGCCCCTTACTCCATTGATATATTGTTCGCCGTTTCCCTTGGCGCTGATGCGGGTAAAACCTACTTTATTGCTCCCCACAGTCGACAAATAGGCTTTCATGGCTACCCTGGCTGTCACGCCGTATCCATACGAATAGGTGAGATGTAAAAAAGTTTTGCCATCGGCAAGGGGTACGGCTTCCAGCAGAATGCGGTAATCACGGGTGCCCATGGGTCCGTCATTGGCATTCAAGGTCACGTGCATGTAATCTGGAGTCGAGGCCACCACCGCAAATTTGAAATTAACCCGGTACGCTTCGTCAAGCGGCTGATCATGTTTTTTACCGATGCTGACCTGCAAAGTGTCATCGCCTTTTCCAACGCCTGCACGACAATATTTTGTATTCAAATGCAAAATCAGCATGTCACACCAGCTTGCAGGAATGTTTAGCGCGCGATTGGTGCTGGCAAACGGTTGATCGACAACCGCATAGATGTTGCCCCTAAGCGTGTTATCCGATTCCGCGGAATCAAGATAGATTGGGCGCTGGAATTGATTATTTTTTAGCTGTGGCGCTAATTCAGCGTGTTTTGCCAGCAAGGCACTGCCGTCGATAAGAGGTTGTGCCGCCAGTGCCACGCCGCCATTGCCACCAATAACCCATGTTAAAAGCAAGAGTAAAAAAATTTGGGGGGTAGGTAAGATTGCCATAAAGTGCACTCGTCTCTTTCGCGTTATGCATAACTTAGTTTAGTGCGTCAATTATTGCCTTTTTGGGCGTCTGCTCAAGCAGCATGCGCCCAAACACAGCTGGCGATAAGGGACGACTAAAGTAAAAACCTTGGAATTCATCACATTCGTGTTGCGCGAGAAACGCCAATTGCTCTGGTGTTTCCACTCCCTCGGCAATGACGTTCAATTTAAGGCTGTGTGCTAGCGCGATAATTGATTTTACGATTGCCTCATCGTTTGGATCGATACCGATATCCTTGACAAAAATGCGATCTATTTTCAATACATCGATCGGAAATTTTTTCAGGTAAAACAAGCTGGAATATCCGGTTCCAAAATCGTCGATCGACAATTGGATGCCATGCGCCTTTAAGGCTTTTAGGATGTCCACCGCACGCTCAATCTCCATCATGATGAGATTTTCTGTTAACTCTATCTCAAGGTAACAGGGTTCCAGGCCGGTATCTTGCAAAATACGACTCACAGAAGCGACCAGATCAGGATGAGAAAACTGTCTTGGTGAAAGATTAACCGCCACGCGTAGATTGCCCAACCCCGCATCCTGCCAGGCTTTGTTTTGCCTGCACGCCTCTCGTAATACCCATTCGCCAATCAAAACAATCAGCCCAGTTTCTTCGGCCAGCGCAATAAATTCATCGGGTGCGACATTACCTCGGGTCGGATGGCGCCAAAAAATTAATGCTTCCATGCCGCTGATGCAGCCGGTTTTTAAATCAACTTGAGGCTGGTAATGCAAGCCGAATTCATTACGCTCGACTGCCACGCGTAAGGCAGATTCCATTACCAAGCGTGCCAACGCACGTTCATTGAGCGCAGTTTCGTAGAACTTAAAGGTGTTACGGCCCCCTTGCTTAGCGCTATACATGGCGCCATCAGCATATTCAATCAATTGTTTTGGATTGTCTCCATGCAAAGGGAATAGGGCTATCCCGGCGCTGCACGTCAACACTAACGCATGGCCTTCTACCGACGCTGGCTGCGCAATTAAATCAATCAAAAGCCTGATCGCGGCGATATCGATTTTCCGGGATGCAGAATCTCGCATGACAACAACAAATTCATCGCCAGCCAAGCGGGCAACCGTATCGCTGGAGTGGGTAAACCGTGAAAGTCGCGCAGCAAGTATCTGCAATAAATTATCTCCAGCACGGTGACCTAAGCTATCGTTAATAAATTTAAAACGATCAAGATCAATGTAGACAACCCACACCTCTTGGTGGTGGACGGTTGCATCTAGAATCGCCTCACGTAACCTGCGATGCAATAACGCCAGATTTGCCAGGCCGGTCAATGCGTCGTAACTCGATTCACGTTTAAGTTCGGCCTGATATTTTTGTGCAGCGGAGATATCGACGTGTGCCATGACATATGGAATCGGCACACGGTCCAGGGCAGCTATGCCTTGAAATGTTAGCGTGTCGGAGGCGGGCATATTTGACGGCATAGGCGCTGCATGCACGCAATGCCAGGTCGATTCGCCATTGGCCAATTGCAAAATCACATTTGCCTGTCCCCTGTCTTGGCGAAAAATCAAGCGCTGCAGCGCTTGCACGCCGCATTGGCTAAGACATGCTCCCAGCACTTTCCAATAACTTCTTCCTAGCAGAAAATCGATTTTTTGCTCGGTAAGGCGGGCAAAAGCGGGATTTACATAGAGGATGGGAAACTCAGGACAGGCCGCGTCAATAGCAACCAATGGGATAGGGTTTGCATCTTGTATCCGCTGGTAAAAAGTCATGGCATAACTATTTGCCTTCAACATCTTGTTTGGCTGCCTTGCCGAAAGGTTTGCACAGTGAGCTTCGCACTGCTTTCTTTAAAGCAAATCTGCGTGTGAGTTAAATGGTAACAGTGCGTATTTTTTCAGCAGGTAGGAAGTCGCCGCAAGTGCTTGTAGGAATTCAAGAAAATTCACGCTTGGACGACTTATATCGTCCCACAAAGTGGAACAGTATTTCGATTGGATATGCAGTGTAAATACTGTTGAAACAATTAATTTGCCGCAAGTCTTACATCATATTTAATACCTGTCTTATGGCAACAACTATGCGCGGGATGTACTATACTCGCGGTCGGCCAGCCAGATGTTGCTGCCGGAAATATTTTTGTATCAGGTGATTAGTGCCAGATGTCTCCACTTTTTACCGTCCTAACCATTTCTTACAAGGAGCACCATGAAATACTCATTACTGCTAACCGCGTTGCTCTCCATTTCCGCATTAACCGCATGTGAGAAAAAAGAGACCGTCGTGGTACCGCCAGCTACAGTGGCACCTGAGGCATCAACAACGGTCGTTGTGCCGGCTCCTGTTGCAGTTCCAGGACCTGCAGGCGCTCCGGGAGCAACCGGCGCAACTGGCGACACAGGTATGCAAGGTACAACGGGTTCAACTGGTTCGACCGGCATGCCTGGCTCGACTGGTGACACCGGTGCTACCGGAGCAACTGGTTCAACCGGCTCGACAGTGATCGTGGTGCCTGAAGAAAAGAAATAAAACAGAGCTCTTCGTATCAAGTAGTTCTTGTAAAAAAATCCCCGGCTTGTCGTCGACATGCCGGGGATTTTTTTAGCGCCCCCGCCCGCCCGATCGTCTGGGTGCGCTGGGTTTCGTACTGCCGGCACCAAACGTTTTAGCCAGGCCCGGCGAAGCCCGCCCCGGGGACGTTGCACGCTGACCTGGACTTGCAGAGCGCGTTTGCTGTGGGCGCCTATTTTGCACGTCGCCGCTGCGTTTTTGAATGGGTTGCGCACGTGCCAATGGGTCCGGTTCAAAACCAGCAATTGTTTCTCGTGGCAATTCTCGTTTAATTAGCTTTTCAATGTCACGCAGCATCTCGTGTTCATCAACACACACAAGAGACACCGCTTCCCCAGATGCACCAGCACGCCCCGTGCGGCCAATGCGATGTACATAATCTTCCGCAATATTAGGCAAGTCATAATTGACGACGTGTGGTAATTGGTCAATATCGATGCCACGTGCGGCGATGTCAGTAGCGACCAACACTTGCAACGTGCCATCTTTAAATTCACTTAATGCCCGCGTGCGCGCTGCCTGGCTTTTATTGCCGTGGATGGCAAGCCCGGTAATACCATCTTTGCCTAACTGCTCAACAAGTTTATTGGCGCCATGTTTGGTGCGGGTAAATACTAGTACCTGTGTCCACTGTTTTGTTTTAATCAAATGCGTGAGCATCGGGTGTTTGCGATCGCGGTCTACAGGGTGAATTTTTTGCGCAATAACTTCCACCGTCGAATTGCGCCTTGCCACCTCAATCATTGCCGGTGCATTCAACAATCCATCTGCAAGCGCCTTAATCTCTTCGGAAAACGTCGCGGAAAACAATAAATTTTGCCGTTTTTTTGGCAAGACCGCTAATACCTTTTTAATGTCACGAATAAATCCCATATCTAGCATGCGATCAGCTTCGTCCAACACCAAAATTTCTACTTGGCTTAAATTAACGGTGCCCTGTTGCATGTGGTCGAGCAAGCGCCCTGGGGTAGCGACCAAAATATCCACACCATGCTTGAGCAATTTAATCTGCGGGTTGATCCCGACGCCACCAAAAATTACAGTCGAAGTCAGCTTTAAATATTTGCCATAGTTGCGTACGGACTCTTCAACTTGCGCGGCCAACTCCCTTGTTGGGGTAAGTATTAACGCGCGAATCGGTCTTTGTGACAAGGCATTAGGCGGCGCGCCAGCGCTTTGTGAGAGACGATGCAATATCGGCAGCGTGAAGCCAGCGGTTTTACCGGTGCCAGTCTGTGCACCTGCAAGCAAATCGCCGCCAGCAAGTACTGCAGGAATTGCCTGCGCCTGGATTGGCGTGGGGTCGGTATAACCATGATCGGAGACGGCACGAACAATTTCCTCAGCGAGGCCGAGCGAGATAAATGACATGAGGTTTCAGTGGTGAATGGAAAAACGGAGCAGGTTCAGGAAATTGCCACGGCACGATGACTTGCTTTACTGCCGCGGGCCTCAAGTATATCAGTGTGCAATGCCGGTGTCTTACTGACTCGCAAATGGCGACAGCACCGTGATCATCTGGGCAAACACTTTAGGTGCTCCGGCAATCACATCGCCTTTGAACAAATAATCCGAATCACCCCGGAACGTGCCAACGATGCCGCCGGCTTCAGTAATGAGCAAAGAGCCAGCAGCAACATCCCAAGGCTTTAAGCCTTTTTCAAAAAAACCGTCGAGCCTGCCTGCGGCGACATAGGCCAAATCTAGCGCAGCAGCGCCCGGACGCCTTAATCCAGCGCACCGTTGCGTCATCGCCCGAAACATCTCGATGTAATGCTCCAGGCCATCGTTATTTTTGAAAAGAAACCCGGTGCCGATTAGGGAGTCAGCAAGTCTGTCGCGACGCGTTACCCTAAGTCGCTTGTCGTTAAGGTAGGCACCAGCGCCTTTTGAAGCAGTGAAAAGATCGTTACGATTTGGGTCGTAGACTACTGCCTGGGTAATTTGTCCCCGTTGTTGCAAAGCGATCGAGACACAATATTGTGGAAGCCCATGGATAAAATTTGTCGTGCCATCGAGTGGGTCAATGATCCAAAGGTTGTCATTCTGGCCTGTTGCACCTGCCGATGCACCTGACTCTTCACAAAGGAATGCATGATCAGGATAGGCCTGCCGCAGGATATCAATGATTGCCTGTTCGGCTGCTTGATCGATTTCTGTCACAAAATCGTTGGGGCCCTTTTCATTGACTTTGACGCGGTCGATATCGAGGGAGGCACGGCTAATAATGGCGGCCCCGCGGCGGGCGGCCTTGATCGCCGTATTAAGCATGGGATGCATAGGGTTTCCATTAAAATGGCATTAGAAGAATCGATGCGGCACATTGGAATAGACCAGTGCCGCGATTGGGCGGTATTTTAAATGAGTATTTTAGAAATGAACAATAACGATTGCAGCGACCATCCGACGGTCACAGCAGATTTCTTGCAATCGTCACTACGTTTTATCCTTGTAGAGACCAGTAGGCCGGGCAATATCGGCGCAGCTGCACGTGCGATAAAAAATATGGGGTACTCACGGCTGGTATTAGTACGTCCGCGTTTTTCCGACCCTGCCACACAACCCGAAGCGATCGCTTTTGCAAGCGGCGCGCAGGACGTGCTGGCAGCGGCGCAAATAGTGGATTCGATTGATGCTGCGTTAGATCAATGCACCATTGTCGCTGCCGTGTCTGCGCGGCTAAGAGAGTTTTCGCCACCGCTTATCACGCCACGGGCTTGGGCAATGCGACTTGCAGACACCTCTGCTGTGCAGAATGGTTTTCAAGCAGCACTAGTATTTGGTAATGAACGTTTTGGTTTGCCTAACGAGATTGTTGAACGGTGCGATGTCTTGATCAACATTCCAGCCAATCCAGCCTACGCCTCGCTAAACCTGGCACAAGCGATACAAATCTTGTCTTACGAGTGTGCCGTTGCTAGTCATTTTGCCGATGGGGCCAATCCTCGCCTTGCCAGCACGGTAGGTTTTACCGGGCAAACAGCGGAAAAATCACAAATTAACGCCATGTTTGACCACCTCGAGCAAGCACTTGTAGCAATCGACTTTCTCGATCCGGATAACCCTAAAAAATTGATGTCACGCATGCGCCGCCTGTTTGCCCGCTCTGGGCTTGAGACCGAAGAGGTCAACATACTGCGCGGGATCGCTAGCCACATACTTAAAGGTCGTCGCTAGGCAATCATTGTTGCTTAACCCCAGGCTCGCATTAAACCTACTGCCAAGCCTTCAAGAGCAAATTCGTCAATGTCGGCATTGACTCGGATTGGTTCAAAATCCGGGTTTTCTGGCCGCAATTCAATTATGGAGCCTGATTTCCAATAGCGCTTTACGGTCACATCGTCACCTAGACGAGCAACAACAATTTGACCGTTGCGTGCCTGATCGGTTTTGCGCACTGCTAAAAGATCTCCATCAAGAATGCCGGCATCGCGCATGGACATACCTCGTACTTTCAGCAAAAAATCTGGTAAAGCGGAAAATAACGAGCGGTCTACTTTGTAGGTTGCTTCAACATGTTCTTGCGCTAGGATCGGCGAGCCGGCTGCGACCCGACCTATCAAGGGCAAAGATAGCTGCATCAGAGCAATATGCGAGTGCACCGGCGGCCCATCGCTGCCAATTTCGCGCAAACGAATTCCCCGCGATGTACCAGGCGTCAGGTCAATTGCTCCTTTTCGAGCGAGCGCCTGCAAATGCTCTTCCGCTGCATTTGCAGATCGAAAGCCAAGTTCGCTAGCAATTTCAGCGCGGGTTGGTGGAATTCCGGTGTTACTAATTGCGTCTCGAATCAGGGTCAATATCTGTTCTTGACGGGCCGTTAATTTAATCATATCGATGGAAGGCCGACCGATGAAGCCAGCGGTTGCTACATTAACTGTATTTTTATACAGTATTAACCTGGGTGCAAGAGAAATATGTCTTATGACGCTGCAAATGACGTCATAAGGCAATTTTAGCGCTCGACAAGCGCTTGAATGCGTTGAGTTTTTCTCATAACCACGTTATGATCACGGGCTTTTCTCTTCCCACACTCGTCTTGACGCCGGGGTGGGCGTTAGTATTAATCGTCCAAAAGGAATTTGCATGCGTCATTATGAAATCGTATTTATTGTCCACCCTGATCAAAGCGAGCAAGTGCCCGCAATGATTGAGCGGTATAAAACAACCGTTGCCACGCGCGGCGGCAAAGTTCACCGTGTTGAAGATTGGGGTCGCCGCCAAATGGCCTACATGGTTCAGAAATTGGCCAAGGCGCACTATGTCTGCCTCAACATCGAGTGTGATAACGAAACCTTGGTTGAGATCGAAACCGGATTTAAATTCAACGACGCCGTGTTACGTCATTTAACAGTGAAAATGAAGAAAGCCGAAACCACACCTTCTCCAATGATGAAGGCGGTGCAAAAGGAAGATGCTGTTAAAAGTCATCGCACTGAAGCGCCAGCTGCCTGATTGCTCATTCCATCAGGGCTGAAGGTACTGTTTTGAGCCAGCCACGTACTGCCGGCTTAGCTACTCAAAATCTATATTGTGTTGCTGCATCGATTGGTGAGCGAGAAATTCTTCGCTACACACCAGCTGGCATTCCAGTTGTAGCGGCCCGATTGCACCATGTTTCAAAACAGGTGGAAGCCGGTATTGAAAGAGCGGTGGAGTTTGAGATTGCGGCAATAGCAATCGGTGAAATTGCAGGACGATTTAATACGGCACTTCTGGGCGGCATATTTTATTTCACCGGTTTCCTGGCGCGCAAAAATCGCAACAGTAAAGGCCTGGTATTTCATATCGCAGATTTCTACGGCGTTAAACAGCCGGAAAACTCCGATCAAACAATTATTTAGTTATCCATACAGGAGCCTCACATGGCATTCGGTAAAAAATTCGACAAGAACAAGCTGAAGCTTAAAGAAAAACGCAAGCAGCAAAATCCGCTGTTCAAGCGCAAGAAATTCTGCCGTTTTACGGCAGCGCATGTTGAGCAAGTCGATTATAAAGATGTTGATACGTTGAAGGATTTTGTTCAGGAAAACGGCAAGATCATGCCAGCGCGTTTGACTGGCACGAAGGCGCTCTACCAGCGCCAAGTTGATACAGCAATCAAGCGTGCCCGTTTCCTGGCGCTGTTGCCGTACACTGATCTACACACTGCCTAATCGACGGCACAGGAGAAAAACATGCAAATTATTTTAATGGAAAAAGTCGTCAATCTGGGCAATCTTGGCGAAGTCGTGCGTGTTAAGGATGGCTATGCGCGTAACTTTTTGATTCCCCAAAAAATGGCCCGTCGCGCCACGACCAATGCTGTTGCAGAATTTGAAGCCAAGCGTGCCGATCTGGAAAAAGCCGCAGCGGCCAAGTTAGCCGAGTCACAAAAGCAAGGCGAAAAGTTGGCAGGTTTAACGGTGCAGATCTCGCAAAAATCAGGCGTTGATGGCCGTCTATTCGGGTCGGTCACCAATGCGGATATTGCCCAGGCATTGTCGAAGCAGGGTTTCGCTGTTGAAAAAGTTCAGATTCGGATGCCGCAAGGCCCGCTAAAAACGGTTGGCGATCACCCCGTGTCAGTTGCATTGCATACCGATGTCGTCGTCGACGTTGTGGTAGCCGTTCTTGGTGAACATCACTAATAGCGACAGACTGGCTGAACCCCAGCTTCAAAGGGCGTATGAAAACCGGGTGCTCCCCGGTTTTTTTTCATCTGAAATTTTGATGTTTTAAAGTTGAGCAATGCGGTCGTTCTGGTGTGAGCAGTTATAATCGCGGCCATGAATACCCGCACTGATCCCCAGATCGATTCTCTTCGTGTCCCACCCCATTCAATTGAAGCCGAACAGTCTGTGTTGGGCGGCTTGCTGCTTGATAATGCTGCATGGGATCGCATCGCCGATTTTGTCCATCAGGATGATTTTTACCGCTACGATCATCGCGTAATCTTCCAGCACATTGTTAAGCTTATCAATGGTTCGCGACCGGCCGACGTCATCACGGTTTATGAATCATTGAGTAATATCGGCAAGGCCGAAGAAGTGGGTGGGCTCAGCTACCTAAATGCCTTGGCGCAGAATACGCCTTCGGCAGCCAATATCCGCCGATATGCAGAAATCGTGCGCGACCGTGGCGTCTTGCGCAAACTTATCACTGTTTCCGATGAGATCTCGGGCCAGGCTTTTAATCCGCAGGGCAAAGAAGTCAAGCAGATGCTTGATGAGGCGGAATCCAAGATATTTGCCATTGCCGAAGAAGGTTCACGTGGCGCCCAAGGTTTCCAGGAAATTCAGCCATTGCTTACGCAAGTCGTTGAACGCATCGACGAGCTCTACAATCGTGAAGGTCAAAACGACATCACGGGTGTGCCAACTGGATTTGCCGACCTGGATCGGATGACGTCAGGCTTGCAACCCGGTGACCTGGTGATTGTTGCAGGACGCCCTTCAATGGGTAAAACTGCGTTCTCCATCAATATTGGCGAACACGTGGCAATTGAAAGCGGATTGCCGGTTGCCGTATTTTCAATGGAGATGGGTGGCACACAACTGGCCATGCGTATGCTTGGCTCGGTAGGCCGCCTTGATCAACATCGTTTGCGCACCGGCCGTCTTGCTGATGAAGACTGGCCACGGCTAACCCATGCGATCCAAAAAATGAATGATGCGCAACTCTACATCGACGAGACGCCTGCATTAAATTCGATTGAATTGCGCGCCCGGTCGCGACGGCTCTCGCGCCAGTGCGGCAAGTTAGGTTTGATCATCATTGATTACCTGCAGTTGATGTCTGCCAATTCTTCGGGTGAAAATCGCGCGACCGAAATTTCTGAAATTTCCCGTAGCTTAAAAAGTCTCGCCAAGGAACTCAATTGCCCGGTAATTGCACTCTCACAGCTTAACCGTTCGCTAGAGCAGCGCCCTAACAAGCGGCCTGTAATGTCTGATTTGCGCGAATCAGGTGCCATTGAGCAAGATGCCGACGTCATTCTCTTTATTTACCGTGACGAGGTCTACAACCCTGATTCGCAAGATAAAGGCACGGCCGAAATCATCATCGGTAAGCAGCGTAATGGCCCAATTGGAAGCATTCGCTTAACCTTTTTAGGGCAGTACACGAAGTTTGACAACTACACTGGCGGCGCTGCGCTATACCAGGGTGACTGATCCAGTCCGTCGATCGTTAAAAAGGGAATTATGTTCGGACGTTTGATGCCTTTCGAGGGCAAATTTTTTGAGTATTTCAATCAGCATGCTGAGCTCTGCGTCGAAGGCGCCAATGAAATGCTCGCGCTTATGACTGATTTTGACGATCTTGAAAAGCGTGTCCATGCGATTGAAACAATCGAAAAGCAGGCGGATAAAGTGACGCATGCAGCGCTGGACTTGCTACACAAGACACTTATTACGCCGCTCGACCGAGACGACATCCATCAGCTAATTACGCGCATGGACGACATACTCGATTTGATGGAAGACGCTGCGCAAACAGTCTCACTTTACGACATTAAGGCAATTACGCCTGAGGCGCGGCGCTTGGCCGAACTTTGCCTTGCTTGTACGGAAAAGGTACAAGCAGCCGTAGCATTGCTGCACAATATGGACAATTCTCAAGAGATTCTTGGCCTTTGCGCCGAAATCGATCGGTTGGAGTCGGACGCCGACCATGTTATGCGAGCCGCTATGTCGAAGCTTTTTCGTGATGAGCCCGACGTTCGCAATCTGATTAAGCTAAAGGCAATCTACGAGATTCTAGAGACGGTGACGGATCGTTGCGAAGATGTTGCCAATATTATCGAGGGCATCATTGTCGAAAATGCTTGAACCAATAAAATGCCCAAATAGCTCTCCAACGAAACCTCTATGCAAACTTTGCAGCTCAGTATTTACACACTTGCTTTTTTGATTCTGCTGGCGCTGGTTTTTGATTTTCTGAACGGTTTTCATGATGCTGCTAATTCTATTGCCACCGTCGTATCAACAGGCGTACTAAAACCACGCGATGCTGTGCTATTAGCGGCAGTGTGTAACTTTGCCGCCATCTTAGTTTTTCAGTTAAATGTTGCAACAACAATCGCTAAGGGGATTGTTGACCAAAGTGCGATCGACTACCACGTGGTGTTCGGTACACTTGTTGCAGCGATTACCTGGAATCTCTTGACGTGGTTTCGCGCTACGCCGTCTTCGTCTTCACATGCGTTAATCGGTGGCCTGGTTGGCGCTGCTATTGCGAAATCTGGAACAGGTGTTTTACTCAAAAGCGGACTGTTAAAAATATTAGTTTTCATCATTCTTTCACCGCTGTTAGGATTTTTGTTTGGCGCGTTACTAATGATTTTGGTGTCTTGGTTTTTCGTACGCTCGACGCCGCGGCGTGTTGACAAATGGTTTCGCAGAATGCAGCTGGTTTCGGCATCACTCTATAGCCTAGGCCATGGTGGTAACGATGCGCAGAAAACCATGGGCATTATTTGGATGTTACTCATTGCCTCCGGTTACGCCACCTCTTCCGAGGCGCTGCCATTGTGGGTGGTGGTGAGCTGTTATGGCGTCATTAGCATCGGCACTTTGTTTGGCGGATGGCGAATCGTTCAGACAATGGGTCAGCGAATTACTAAACTACGACCTGTCGGCGGCTTTTGCGCCGAAACTGGTGGCGCTGCGATGCTTTTTACGGCGGCATTTTTTGGCATTCCGGTATCAACCACGCACACTATTACCGGGGCAATTGTCGGTGTTGGCTCCGCGCGCAAAACTTCGGCGGTACGCTGGGGAATTGCAGGCAGCATTGTGTGGACATGGATTTTTACTTTACCCGCGACAGCGCTTTTGGGAGCGCTCTCGTGGTGGCTTGGTACAAAGATACTGTAGCTATATTATGCTGAAAGCGTGAGTCTGCAATAACGCTCGGCCCGTTGCGGGTGAGATTTGCGCCAATATTCGTGCACTAGGCTCAGTCAGGCCCCGAAGTTGTAGAAGAATTTCCGGCGAGTTTATCCATTTTCGCACTTCTGCATCGGCAAATAGCGGCTCGTTATACGTGGCATTGAAATGCCTTTCAAAAGTCGGCAAACCCTGCATGGGTTCTACTAACATTGCACGTTGCGAAAGCCCTTCGCTGCTTCGCACCGTGTGGTCAGACAGGGTGCGGCTGCCTGCATAATATAGTTCTTCTTTGGTTCGCTTTCCCGCTTGCTGTGCTAAACCGCTATGTGAAGGTATCGCGGCACTTTGGACGCCCAATGTTTCTTGTATCTCAGAAACTTCTTGTAGTGTTTGCTGAATTAATAAGGCCGCCAGCTTCTTTTGAAAAGTATGTCTCTCAAACCCCTGTAATTGACGCGCCCGATGTATATCTTGAAAGGTTCCGCACTCATTTAAAGTCCACAACGGATTCCGGCAAAATTCGGCCATCGTTGTGCTATCAAGTAAGAGATTGACTACAAGTCCACGTCTATCCTGCCCTAAGGTACTGGCGCCTCGGCCATGCATCAATATTTGTACGGACGCTGGCCGTAGTGTTGGTGCACCCGGATAATTTTCGGAATTGTTGAAATAATTTGTTGCAAGGGTTGTCAGATGTCGCTCGACCTCCGACTCCCTTAGGTTAGAGGGCAGCTGGCAGGCACTAATGATTTCTTCAAGCACCGGCTCTTGTTGTGATAAAAAAGCGCGAAGCTTTGCTGGCTGTAGCGTCATTGGGCATATGCGTTTTCCGCGTTGTGCATCCTCTAGAGCTGCAGCTTCAACATGCTCAATGTGGTGCTTAACACTGGTAACAATGGCATTGACCACCAAAGAAGCTTTCGCTTGTCTAGGTAGTGTATCGCTAGCGGCCAATTCAACTATTGCGCTGGGCAATGCCTTTAGAGTCTCGCTGTTAAGCAAAAAGCTAGGACGGCGGGCCAAACCAGCTTGAACGTCTTGGGGCGGGTTCTGGCGAATATGAGTGGGAAGCCTAGCGATATCGCCGTTTGTTCGAGCCGAGCGCGCATTGACGTAAAACTGCTCAATGTTTTGCACAACTTCGGCCTGCGATGAATTTAAGTGATTGTTGTCACGCAGCCGACGCAGCTCTTCCAGAGCGGGGTTAATTGCGCGACCTGGTACGGATGCTTGCACGGCAGACCGGTTGCCTCTTGCAGCTCGCAGAAACCCCATCAAACGGCTAGATGGGGGTGTGCCGTTGTTATTGTTTCCAGAGTTGCCGATTCGCATGACAATGCCTCACTTTTTAAAAGTAGGAATTGACTTTAGTCGTCCGGCTTAAATGCACCTTGTCAAATCTCAAAGAGTTGTGTGTTAGAGCACTTCACTGGCGTGATCTGCCAGGCGCGAACGTTCACCTCTAGCAAGCGTCACATGCCCGCTGTGCGCCCATCCCTTAAAGCGGTCAACGACATACGTCAGGCCACTAGACCCTTCGGTAAGGTAGGGCGTATCAATTTGGGCAATATTGCCCAAGCAAATGATCTTGGTACCGGGCCCTGCCCGGGTTACAAGCGTTTTGATTTGCTTAGGTGTCAGGTTCTGTGCTTCATCAACAATTAAAAACTTATTAACGAACGTGCGGCCCCGCATAAAATTGAGTGATTTGATCTTGATGCGCGAACGAATCAAGTCCTGCGTTGCGGCGCGTCCCCATTCGCCTGCTTCAGAATCGGATTTATTAAGCACTTCAAGGTTATCGTCGAATGCACCCATCCACGGAGACATCTTCTCTTCTTCAGTGCCTGGCAAAAAGCCGATGTCCTCGCCCACAGGTACTGTTACCCGCGTCACAATGATCTCGTTATAGGTTTTTGTTTCCAGAACTTGCGCTAGCCCGGCAGCAAGTGCCAGCAGCGTTTTACCGGTGCCGGCCTGGCCCAGAAGCGTCACGAAATCGCACTCAGGATCCATGAGCAGATTCAATGCAAAATTTTGCTCGCGGTTGCGAGCCTTAATACCCCAGACGCTGTTTTTGGCATGAGCATAATCGCGCAAGGTGCGGATAACGGCAGTTTTGCCATTGATCTGGACAACATGACCGTAAAATGCCGTTTCACCAGTTTTTGGTTCCATGAAAACAAACTGATTCACCAGCATCAGTGGCACCGTTGGGCCACTTAGCCGGTAAAACGTATAACCTGTGCCGTGCTTGTTTTCCTGCCACGATTCCATGCCTTTGCCGTGTTTGTTCCAGAAATCATCCGGCAATTGCAGGATGCCTGAATAAAGCAGGTCGGTATCTTCCAGCACATGATCATTAAAATATTCTTCGGCAGGTAGGCCCATTGCGCAGGCCTTGATACGCATGTTGATGTCTTTGGACACCAGTACGATTGCCCGGCCAGGATATTGCCCTTCTAGCGCGCGTACTACGCCTAATATCTGGTTGTCTGCCTTGCCTTCAGGCAGGCCTTCCGGCAATGCAACGTTGGCCAACTTCGTCTGGAAAAATAACCTGCCACGGGCATCCTTGTTGCCCAGCTTCGCAAGCGGGATGCCCTCGTCGATGGCAATATCTTCAGTGCCACTAATCAATGCATCAAGCGAGCGTGACACCTGCCGCGCATTGCGAGCAACTTCAGACATGCCTTTTTTGTGATCATCCAGCTCTTCCAATGTCATCATCGGCAGATAGACGTCGTGTTCCTCAAACCGAAACAGTGATGTTGGATCGTGCATCAATACGTTTGTATCAAGCACAAACAATTTAGTTGATCCGGATTTTTGCGCAGTGCGTCTGGCGGCTGCTTTGACGGGTGCTACAACCGGTAATTTTGCTGGCGTTTTTTCAACCGATGATTTGGTTGTACGCGCAGGTTTTGCAGGTTCTTTACCTGGCACTGATTCTTTCAATTCGATACCGGCTGGCGAGGGTTCAATTAGCACCAACGGCTTGAGCACCTTGTTTTTTTCTGCGACCGGATATTGACTGGTCGGCAGTACGGCAGCAGGCTTGGTCGGTAATTTTGGCAGGGGCATCAGGATCTCGATCTTGAACGTGGAAGAAAAACCGATTGACGTCGGGTGATTGCGACAGCCTTGAAGGCGTTAGACTAACGTGCGCACACAAGCCAGTACATCGTCTACATGCCCGGGCACTTTTAGTCCTCTCCATTCTTTCACCAATTTGCCGCTGTCGTCAATGACAAAGGTTGAGCGTTCGACCCCGCGCACTTGTTTGCCATACATGTTACGACTCTTCATCACCGCAAACAGCTGGCACAGAACTTCGTCCGGATCAGAAATCAGCTCGAATGAAATGCCGAGCTTGGCTTTAAATGCTTCATGAGAGCGCAAGCTGTCACGACTCACGCCGTATATATCAGCGCCGAGTGCGAGAAAATCACTATGCAGGTCGCGAAAATTCAGGCTCTCTGTTGTGCAACCCGGTGTGCCATCTTTAGGATAAAAATACAGCACCACGATCCGGTTACGGCATTCCGAGAGGGTGAATGTTTTTCCGCTCGTCATACCGGCACTGCACTCATCAACCACCGCGTTCAAGGCAGGTACTGTATCTGACATGAAAGCCTCTTTTCGTGTCGCATAGTGCTGTTGTGATGGGAGATTGTGCTGCAGGTCGTCATGCAAAAGCTACTCATGTTTCAACTACCAATGCATGGTTGGTTTGCGGTTGCATAATCATGTCGCCCGAGCGCCCTGGTAGAGCTCCCCAGCAAATATCTGCTTCAGGCATTAGCTGGTTTCCTAGCCGCGCGTGATGCATCGCCATCGAGCCCAATTCATAACCTTGCGCCTTCCATCCTGCCAGTAACTGTTGAAATATCGGCGCAAATTTTTGTCCTTCAAGCTCCGCATGTAAAGTGAAGACATGGTCGCGAGGCGATGTTGTTAATGCTAATAAAGTGGCGGCAATATTGGCGGTGTCTATCACCCGGCCATTGATGACGCGGCCAAGCAACTCGTCTAGGGTTGGCAATGTCGTCGGCATTTGGATGCAAGATAATACTGTTCCTTCATCTGCAATGCGGTGCGGTCCGGCTGCATTGTCGCAGAGCGAGCCATCATGGTTCAAACAGGCACGGCCGTCTGATGCGTATTGAAAGCCGAATGCGTCAAGTTGTTTAAACGCGTGGGCATTCATTTGCCATCCCGCAGCGCCGTGTGTTGACGGGGGTTCACCGAAAATCTCAACGAATCGTGTGTACGCCTGCTGCATCATGCTACGAGTCCATGCGGCACCCCTGCTGCGCACGTTGTCGTGCCATACGACGTGGTCCCATGCGTGAAGACCGCATTCAAACCCGGCTTTGCGGACGCTACGCAGGATGTCGGCGCAATCAAGACCGATATCGGGTGCTGGCAGCAATACACCGTACATCAAGGTTTTCAAGCCATAGTGCTCGATCACAGACGTACGTGAAACCTTCGTTAAGAATCCCGGGCGCAATGCCCGCCGCAACGCCCAGCCCGTATGATCAGGTCCAAGAGAAAAAAGGAAGGTGGCCTGGGCCTGGGCAAGTTGCAGCATACGCACCAGATTGGGCACGCCTTCGCGGGTACCGCGATAGGTATCCACATCGATTTTTAGTGTCAATACTGGCATGCGATCAATCAACCAACGCCTTGGCTTCCGCTACCTGGCTTCGGTAAGCCTCAAAGATATTGCGAAGCGCCTCGGCCATGCCAGTTCGCGGCTCCCAAGCCAGTTCTTTGCAGGTGTTCAGGATTTTTGGCACCCGGTTTTGTACGTCCTGGTAGCCGGCACCATAATATTGCCTGGCCGTCGTTTCAAGCAGCCTGACATTGGCCGCAGCTTCTGCGTATTCAGGGTACTCGGTTGCGAGTTGAAGCATCATCGTTGCCAGTTCGCGAATTGCATAATTGTTGTGAGGGTTGCCAATGTTGTAGATCTTGCCACTGGCGATGCCATCTTTGTTGGCAATGATTGTGATGAGGGCGTCTATGCCGTCGTCAATGTAGGTAAAGGTGCGTTTTTGCTCCCCGCCATCAACCAAAGAAATATTTTCACCGCGAACGATATGGCCAAAAAACTGCGTGACGACCCGCGAGCTACCCTCCTTGGGAGTGTGGATCGAGTCGAGACCGGCACCAATCCAATTAAAAGGACGAAACAATGTGAAATTCAATCCTTCCATGCCATAACCCCAAATGACACGATCCATCAATTGTTTTGCGCAGGCATAGATCCAGCGGGGCTTATCAATCGGACCGTACACCATATTGGAAGCCGCCGGATCAAATTCGGCATCCTCGGACATTCCGTACACTTCCGATGTTGAAGGAAAAATCAGGTGTTTGCCATATTTTGCTGCCGAGCGCACGATCGGTAAGTTAGCTTCGAAATCAAGCTCGAACACTTTCAGCGGTGCCGTCACATAGGTTGAAGGCGTGGCAATCGCCACTAAAGGCAGGATGACGTCACATTTTTTGACATGGTATTCCACCCATTCTTTATTAATGGTGATGTCGCCTTCGAAAAAATGCATGCGCTTTGCATAACGCGGCTCGTCGAGCACGCCGGTGATCCGGTTGGACATCATGTCCATGCCATACACATCCCAATCGGTGGTTTCCAGAATTCGTTTTGAGAGATGATGACCGATAAAGCCATTGATGCCGAGAATGAGGATTTTTTTCATGTATCTGTTTTGTTAAGGGGTGCTTTGTATCTGCCCGAGCATCGTTCGCAACACCTCGGCAGATAGCGGTGCACCAGCATAATGCAGCGCCTGAACGTTTAACGCACCACCGTCTCCGCAAATGCCTAGAATTTTGCCGTTGACCACTTTTAATCCAACGGCCTGATTTGAAAATGCCTCATCCAGCAACCGCGCCTTGGCCACTATGAGACGTTGACCAGCAAGAAGGGTCCATGCGCCAGGGTAGGGCGGTGCCACGGCCCGCACGAGGTTGTACACCACTTGTGCCGGCTGCGTCCAGTCAATCAGGCCGTCGGCGGCGGTACGCCCGCCGAAATAGCTGCCTTTTGAAAGATCATTGACTCGCCGTGGAGTTTGCCGCTTTAACATCAGTGGCAAAAATTCTTCCAAGGCTTGCTGCGCTGCTCCTACTACCTTGCCAAACACATTGTGTGCAGTGTCGTCCGGCAAAATACTGACAGTGCTCTGTGCCACAATATCGCCCGCATCAGGCTTTGCAGCCATTACATGCAACGTCGCACCTGTCACTGTTTCACCGTGCAACACAGCCCAATTGACCGGCGCCCGGCCGCGATATTTAGGGAGTAGGGAGCCATGCATATTAAAAGCACCAGACGGTGCTAGCTCGAGTAAAGCCGGCGGCAGCATGTGTCGGTAATAAAAGCTGAACAGTACGTCCGGTTTTGCTTTTTGCACCTGTTCAAATAAACCGATTGCGGCGGCAGAGTCAGGCGCAATGCAAGCAATACCATGCTGGGCACAAAATGCCGCCACCGATGCAAACCAGATGGTTTCTTCCGGGTTGTCATGATGGGTAACCACCAGGGCAACGTCCACATGATGGGCAAGCAAAACCTGCAGGCAACGTACACCGACATTGTGATAAGCGAAAACGACAGCGCGTATTGTCACTACTTAGCGTTCCATTTTTTGAGCAAGAACTGGTTGCTCATCTTGCAGGACTGCTTGCACAACATACCGTGGTCGTCCGCGCACTTGCTCATAAATTCGCCCGACATATTCACCTACCAAGCCGATGCCGAACAAAATAACGCCCATCAAGAAAAAGGTAATGGCAAACAACGTGAAAACGCCTTCCGCTTCGGCACCAAATAATGAGCGGCGAACTAAAAGTAATGCAAACAACGCTGCGGACAAAATTGCCAGCCCAATTCCTAACAAAGAAAAAAACTGCAGCGGTACCAGGGAAAAACCCGTGACCAGATCAAAATTCAACCGGATCAGGCTGTATAGCGAGTATTTTGATTCGCCAGCTGAACGCTCTTCATGCTGCACCACGATTTCCGTCGGGTTTCTGGCAAACGTGTACGCCAGCGCCGGCACAAAAGTGTTGACCTCGCTACATTGATTGATCAGATTGATGACATTGCGCCCGTAGGCGCGCAGCATATTTCCCTGGTCGGTCATGTGTATGCGCGTAATTTTTTCACGTAGATGGTTCATTGCCCGTGATGAGTAGGTGCGCCACGCCGAATCGCGGCGCTGGTGGCGGATCGAGCCGACATAGTCATAGCCTTCACCGATCTTCGCTACCAGGCTGGCGATTTCTTCCGGGGGATTTTGCAGGTCTGCATCCAGCGTCACAACGATCTCACCCCGGGTTTCGGCGAAGCCGGCCAGGATCGCCATGTGCTGACCATAGTTGCCATTAAAAAGCACGACGCGGGTTACGGTCGGGCGTAAGCGAAATTGGTCTGCCAGGATCGCTTGGGACTGGTCGCTACTGCCGTCATTGATGAAAATGACTTCGTACGCAAGCCCAAGGGCATCGAGTGCCGGATACAGCCGGTCAAATAATTTGCCCAGGCCAGCCTGCTCGTTATAAACCGGTATAACAACTGAAAGGTGTATTTTCATTGGAAAGGTCGTCAGACAGCGAGACAGGATTTTACCGCTGCCACAGTACGTTCAACATCGGCATTAGTCATGGTGTTAAACATCGGTAGTGAAACAATCTGGCGGCCTACCTGTTCAGCAATGGGAAACATTTCCTCTTTGAAGCCGAGCGCCCTGTAAAGCGCCAGCAAGTGAATCGCTGGATAATGATAGCCAGTGCCAATGCCGTGTTCGCGCATACGGGCCATGAATTGCGCCCGTGGCTGGTGCTTTGGCAGTACAAGCTGGAACATGTGCCAGTTGGAATGCTCAAAATCGGGAATCGGCAGTTGTACGGATGTGGCAACCGCAAACCCTGAGCCAAACTGCGCATAATAATGTTGGGCCAGTTCACGACGCCGCGCCGTAATCTGCGCTAAGTGCTTAAATTGCCCAATACCGATGGTTGCGGCAATATCTGTCATATTAAATTTTCCGCCCAGTACATCGACCTCCAACCCATCCAGGCCAGTTCTAGTAACACCCTGTAATCGATATTTCTCTGCCAGCGTTGCCTCGGCCTGGTTGTTGACCACTAAACAACCACCTTCCGCCGACGTGATATTTTTATTTGCTTGAAAACTAAAGGAAACCAGATCGCCCAATGCGCCAATCGGTCTGCCACGCCAGCTACTGCCCAAAGCTTGCGCCGCATCTTCAATGACCCGTAATTGATGTTTCTCGGCCAAAGCGTAGAGCCTGTCCAACTCCACGGGCAAGCCAGCTAGGTGCACTGGAATGATGGCGCGGGTACGAGGTGTAATGGCTGCCTCAACAGCGTTCAGATCAAGGTTGTGTGTGTTCGGATCGATTTCTGCAAAAACCGGCGTTGCTCCCACCGCCAGGATGACATTGGCCGTTGCGACCCATGAAATGGGTGTGGTGATCACTTCATCACCTTTCCCGATGCCGGCAATCCGCAGGGCAATTTCCATTGTGCAAGTACCAGAATTAAAGGTACGTACAGGCCGGCCACCGAACCAGTCTGATAATTGCTGCTCGAACAGTGCCACTTTTGGGCCGCTGGTGATCCAGCCTGAGCGTAGCACTTCACCGACGGCGGCGATTGTCTCCTCGTCGATCACCGGTTTTGCAAACGGTAAAAATGGCACGGTCGGTAATAAGGGTAATGAAGTCATTTACTGGAACTCAACGATTGATTACCACCACTTGTCGGCCTTTGCGCGCAACTTCGCGCATGGGCACACCATAATCGCGCAAGCCTTCAAAAATATCGACGCGCATGACGGCTACGGCTTTGGGCCCAGATTGCCACGGCTGCACAAAGTCGTGAAGCGTTGGTAACCATAATTGAGGCTCTTGGCGCAAACCAAATTCCATTTCATCTGGGTGGAGTACCAAGGTCATGGTGCGGCGCAGGTAAAAAGGCAGAGTTTGATCATAAAGCCCCACCGCGTATAACGGTGTGGTGGGCGTCAGATGCGAGGCAATTGTCGGCACCAGTGGCAAGCCTGACCTGACCCGGCCATGAGATTCTGCGCCAAGCATCAACAGCAGGATTGCAAGCAGGGATGCGCTGGCTAGCGCAAGTGTGGCAGGCAGAGCAATCTGGGTGCGCTTGCGCATGCACCACCACAGCACCGGCAAGGCGCCACACATCAGTGTAAGTCCGGCGGCAGCCAACCATGGTTTGGAGGATTGATAGTTTGCCAGTTGGGAAGGATCGCCCGCAAATTTTGTAAGTTGCGGCACGAGTGCAAGCATTGCCACGCTTAGAAATAAGCTCGACCCGCTCAGAAGCCGCCATGCCCCGAGTGTAGCCTGACGCAGGTAGAGTGCAATAAGCATCGCCAGTGCTGGAAAGACCGGCATGATGTAGGCGGGTAGTTTAGAGCCGGAGCTACTGAAAAAAACGAAAATCGTTATGCTCCAAACAAGCAAAAGTTTGCGAACATTGAAGGTGGAACTACCGGCACTGGGCTCGCTGGGGCGTGTGGCCGCCAACATGCTTTGCATAAACACGCTAACCCAAGGCAGTAAGCCGATTAATAAGAAAGGCATGAAATAATGCCATGGGCCTTCGCGGCGATGAATATCGCTGGTGAAGCGCTGAAAATGTTCGTGGATAAAGAAAAAATGAGGAAATTCTGGATTGCGGATCGAGACTAAAACAAACCATGGCACGGTGATCAGGCAAAACACTGCCAGACCTGACAAGAGGTGTAATCGTTTCCAGATGGTCCAGTCGCGCGCTACCAGGGTATAGGCAATCAATACTAGACCAGGCAAAGCAATACCAACCAGGCCCTTCGACATCACGGCAATTCCCATGCCGGCCCAGCAGGCCAGCATCCAGGCAGCGCGAGATCGGAGATGCGGTGTTGTTTGTGCAAGCAATAAGCCGCACAGCGCAAGCGTCATGGCACCAGCCAAACTCATATCCAAAGAACTGACATGGCCGCCAACGGCCCAAAAAGCGCACGACGCCAAAATTGACGCCGCCATGACGCCCACATCGCGCCCTGCAACACGGGCAGCGGCAATGCCAGTGAAAAGAATGCCGGCAAATCCACAAAAGCCAGTCCAAAGCCGGGCTTGCCACTCGCCCAGACCAAATAGTTTGAAAGTCAATGCTGTCATCCAGATCTGCAATGGCGGTTTTTCAAAATATTTTATGCCGTTCAAGCGCGTTGTGACCCAGTCACCCGTGGCAGCCATTTCCCGCGCCATTTCGGCGTAACGGCCTTCATCTGTTGGCACTAAGGTGCGTGTGTCCAGCGCGGCAAACCAGATAATGCTGACCAGAATAACCAGCAGCCATAGAACAGCCGGGCGGGACCAAAACGGCTTGGTCAGGCTATGTTGATTAATCAAGGTCAGGAGCAGGCGTATCAAAAATCAGGGCCAATGCGGCTCTGCGACCTTCAGCCATCAAAATATTGTAGGTGCGGCAAGCTGCCTGGTTATCCATGCACTCCACACCGACCTGGCGAGAGGTCAAGGCTGAAGTAAGCCGGGGGTGAACGAAGCGCTGGCGGCGTCCGGTGCCGAGAATGACAACGTCCGGATACATCGCTTCGATGGCAGCAAAATTTTCCGATGTCAGCTGGTCGAAGCCCGAGACTGGCCACAGAACCGGTTCGGCTTCCGGCATTACCACTAAACTGGTTTGAAAGCGCAATAAATTGATTTCCACCCCGGTCGTATCGTAAGCGGTAATGGTTTGATATTGCCGGGTAGACGTGGCGTGCAGCTTCATTGATGTCGAGCGCTGCACAAGATGCGGCGAAGGAGTGGGCAAGCCAGTATTGTAGCGTTTTCGAATCTGTTTGAAGTTTTGCAGCGTGCGCAATGCGGTATCGATTGATAAAATATAGCGCATTCGGCAAAATGTATTTTTACCTACCAGGAGCTGCAGCCGTGCGATCAATACAAAAATCCAAGAAACTGGCTGATGTCTGTTATGACATTCGTGGCCCGGTGCTGGAAAAAGCGCGGCAAATGGAGGAAGAGGGCCACAAGATCATTAAACTTAACATCGGCAATGTTGGCGCCTTTGGCTTCGACGCACCCGATGAGATCGTGCAAGACATGATTCGTAATATGCAAGCGGCTTCTTCATATACCGATTCCAAAGGCATGTTTGCGCCGCGTAAGGCGATCATGCACTACAGCCAGCAAAAGAAAATTGCCGGTGTCACTATTGAAGACGTCTACCTGGGTAATGGCGCATCAGAATTAATTGTCATGAGTATGAATGCATTGCTCAACACCGGCGATGAAGTACTGGTGCCGGCACCGGATTACCCGCTTTGGACCGCTGCAGTGAGTTTGTCCGGTGGCAAGCCGGTGCACTATGTTTGCGATGAGCAGGCCGAGTGGTTTCCTGATATTGCCGATATCCGGCAAAAAATCAACAGCAACACGCGTGCAATTGTCGTCATTAATCCAAACAATCCTACCGGTGCGCTGTATCCGGTATCCCTGCTCCAGCAAATTGTCGAAGTGGCGCGTGAACATCAGCTGATTATTTTTTCCGACGAGATTTACGACAAGGTGCTCTACGACGGCAATGTGCACACGTCCATTGCCTCGTTGGCCGATGATGTGTTGTTTATTACCTTTAACGGCTTATCGAAGAACTACCGCTCCTGTGGCTTTCGGGCCGGGTGGATGATCGTCTCAGGCGAGAAGCGCCATGCGCAGGATTACGTGGAAGGGCTTAATATCCTAGCCTCGATGCGCTTATGCGCCAATGCGCCGGGGCAATTTGCCATTCAGACTGCACTGGGTGGTTACCAAAGTATTGATGACTTAGTCGCTCCGGGTGGGCGACTGGCTCGCCAGCGTGACTTGGCGCATCAGCTGTTGACGGCAATGCCTGGTGTAAGTTGTGTCAGGCCGCGTTCGGCGCTTTATATGTTTCCCAAGCTGGATGCAAAGATGTATCCAATCGTTGACGACCAGACCTTTGCCTATGAACTCTTAGCTGAGCAACGAGTGCTGATCGTGCAGGGAACTGGCTTCAATTGTTTGACGCCAGATCATTTTCGGGTTGTTTTTTTGCCGAATACGGATGACCTGGCTGAATCCATGGGCCGGATCGGCCGCTTTCTGGAAGGATATCGTCGTCGACACGGAACTGACTGATTGCAGGGCCGGCTTGGCAGTGCTGGGATATCATGTCGCGTTAAGCGAGACGCTTGCCTTTCATTCCGGAAATCATGAAACCAATCAAAGTAGGCCTGCTCGGCATTGGTACCGTAGGCGCTGGTACATTCGAGGTATTGCAGCGTAATCAACAGGAAATCAAGCGCCGGGCCGGGCGCGACATCGAAATCGTCATGGTTGCAGATCTGGACGTGGACCGCGCCCGTAAGCTTACCCACGGCCGTTGTGAAGTAGTCGATGATGCCAATCTGGTGGTGGATCACCCAGATATTGATGTGGTCATAGAGCTCATTGGTGGTTACGGCGTTGCCTACACATTAGTGATGAAAGCAATCGCCAACGGCAAGCATGTGGTGACTGCCAACAAAGCGCTTATTGCCAAACACGGCAACGAATTATTCCAGGCCGCATTGGACAAGGGTGTCATTATCGCTTTCGAGGCGGCTGTTGCCGGTGGTATTCCAATCATCAAGGCGCTACGCGAAGGTTTGACTGCCAACCGAATCGAGTGGATCGCCGGCATTATCAATGGCACCACGAATTTTATTCTTTCCGAAATGCGTGACAAGGGGCTCGATTTCGACGTTGCCCTGAAAGATGCTCAGCGCCTGGGCTATGCGGAAGCCGACCCGACTTTTGATATTGAGGGAGTCGATGCAGCGCACAAGGCATCGATCATGGCAGCGATTGCTTTCGGCATCCCGGTGCAATTTGAACGGGCTTACGTGGAAGGTATTACCAGCTTGCAGGCTGCCGATATCCGTTATGCCGAGCAGCTAGGCTACCGCATCAAACTACTTGGTATTGCGCGGCGTACCGGCCGGGGCATTGAGTTGCGCGTGCATCCGACATTGATTCCATCAAACCGCTTGATTGCCAATGTGGAAGGCGCGATGAACGCAGTGCTGGTGCAAGCCGATGCGTTGGGCGCAACGCTTTACTATGGCAAAGGGGCAGGTGCCGAGCCGACTGCTTCGGCCATCATCGCCGACCTCGTCGATATTGCACGGCTGGCAAGCGCCGACCCTGAATACCGCGTGCCGCACCTGGCATTCCAACCCGATGCAATGGCGGATACGCCGATCCTGCCAATGTCGGAAATCACCACCAGCTATTACCTGCGCATGCATGTGGCCGACAAACTAGGCGTACTTGCCGATGTAACTCGTATTCTGGCCGATGCCACGATCTCCATCGATGCCATGTTGCAAAAAGAGCCGGAACGCGGCGAGCAGCAGACCGATATCATCATGCTGACCCATCAAACCCAGGAAAAACATGTTGATGCAGCCATTGCACGCATTGAGGCCTTGCCCACGGTGATGGGCAGGGTTATACGCATCCGGCTTGAAGAATTGAGCTGAGTTAATTAAGTTAAATTCATTTAGATGAGTTACAACGGATCATAGAAAGCCCGGAAGAAAGACTGTAAAACCATGCAATATATTTCTACTCGCGGCAACAGCGCACCCCAGTCGTTTTCTGAAATTCTGCTTGGTGGTCTTGCAACGGATGGCGGCCTGTATTTGCCCCAAGCCTATCCGCAGGTCAGCGAGACCGAACTTGATGCCTGGCGTCATTTGCCGTATGCAGCGCTGGCGTTTGAGGTGCTAAAGAAATTTGCAACTGACATACCGGCAGCTGATCTGGAGGCTATGACGGCACGCACCTACACTGCTGAAATTTACTGCAATGTGCGCAGCGGCGAAGATTCGGCGCAGATCACGCCCTTGTCAATGCTGGAAAAAAAAGGTGATCGCACCATCTTGCTGCAAGCTTTATCGAATGGACCAACTCTGGCATTCAAAGATATGGCGATGCAGTTGTTGGGCAACCTGTTTGAATACACGCTTGCGAAAGAACAGGCCGAACTCAATATATTTGGCGCAACGTCCGGTGACACCGGTAGTGCTGCCGAATATGCCATGCGCGGCAAGCATGGTGTCCGGGTATTCATGCTCTCGCCGCATGAAAAAATGAGTGCATTCCAATGTGCGCAAATGTTTAGCCTGCACGATCCGAATATTTATAATCTGGCCATTCGTGGCGTGTTCGACGATTGCCAGGATATGGTCAAGGCGGTTTCCAACGACTTGCATTTCAAGACTCGCCAAAAAATCGGAACGGTCAATTCGATTAATTGGGCACGTGTCGTGGCTCAGGTGGTGTATTACTTTCGCGGATACCTTTCTGCAACCACCGACAATGTACAAAAAGTTTCTTTCACTGTTCCGTCCGGGAACTTCGGCAATATCTGCGCTGGCCATATCGCCCGCATGATGGGTTTGCCGATCGACCGTCTGGTCGTGGCAACCAATGAAAACAATGTGCTCGACGAATTTTTCCGTACCGGCGTGTATCGGGTGCGCAAATCAGCCGAAACTTTGCACACCACCAGCCCGAGCATGGATATTAGCAAAGCGTCCAACTTCGAGCGTTTCATCTTTGATTTACTCGGACGCGATGGCGAGCGGGTGAGGGCGCTGTTTCGCAGGGTTGATGCGACAGGAGGCTTCGATCTTTCGGGCGGGCCAGGAAGTGATGGTGACGAATTTAACCAAATCGAGCACTTTGGATTTATTTCCGGCAAATCAGTGCATGCCGACCGGGTCGCCACGATTCGTGATGTGCACGCGCGCTATGCATTAACAATTGACCCCCACACTGCCGATGGCGTAAAGGTCGCGCGAGAAAATGTGCAACCTGGCGTGCCAATGATTGTGCTGGAGACAGCATTGCCGGCAAAATTCAACGAAACCATACGCGAAGCGCTTGGGCATGATGCCGATCGTCCGCCCGGCTTTGAAAATATTGAATCGTTACCGCAACGCTTTGAAGTCATGGACGCCGACGTTGACCATGTTCGGGCGTTTATCATGAATCACACCGGGTTATGACGCAGGCAGCGATGGTATCGGTCGAGCAGGCACTCACGCTTTTGCTCGACGCAGCCACTAGCGCTGCCTTGCATCAGGCCCATGAGATGGTGCTGACATTGGAGGCAAACGGGCGGGTGCTTGCAAAAGGGCAGGTGTCGCCAATTAATGTACCTTCCCTGGACAATTCGCAGATGGACGGGTATGCCGTGCGCGCAGCTGACTGCGTCAGCGATACCACTCTATTACCGGTCACACAGCGTATCGCAGCAGGTCAAGTCGGTGTGGCGTTGGAATCCGGCACCGCAGCGCGAATATTTACCGGAGCAGCAATGCCGCCGGGCGCCGATGCAGTGGTCATGCAAGAGGTGTGTGAAGCACAGCAAAGTACTGGTAGCACCAAGATCAGCATTAGTCACATGCCGATGCCGGGAGAGTGGGTCCGCCGCGCAGGAGAGGATATCCGTGCAGGTGCTGAAATCCTGGCAGCAGGTACACGCCTGGGCCCGCCTGCACTCGGGCTTGCTGCATCCATCGGCGTGGCTGTATTGCCGGTGGTGCCTCGTGTGCGGGTAGCCGTGTTTTTTACCGGCGACGAGCTGACCATGCCGGGTGAAGCGCTGAGGCCGGGTGCAATTTACAATTCCAACCGTTTTGTGTTGCGATCCTTGCTAGAGAATCTCGGCTGTGTGTTGACTGATTTCGGCAACGTGCCGGATACGCTTGGCGAAACCCGACAAACGCTACGCGATGCAGCCGTTGGGCATGATCTGATCATCACCTGCGGAGGCGTATCGGTCGGTGAAGAAGACCATATTCGGCCGGCCATGCAAGCCGAGGGCAGTTTGAATATGTGGCAGATAGCCGTCAAGCCTGGAAAGCCGTTGGCGTTCGGTACAGTGCGGCGCGCCAATGTCAATGTCAATGCCAACGTTGCTAATGATGTCGGTTTGAGCACAAAAACATTTTTTTTCGGCCTACCAGGTAATCCGGTTTCGAGTCTGATCACATTTTTATTATTTGTGCGGCCGTTCGTGCTCAGGCTGCAGGGTGTACAGAATGTCTTGCCGAAATCTTTTTTGATGCGGGCTGATTTTGATTGGCCAAAAGCAGATCGGCGCAACGAATTTCTGCGGGTAAGGATCAACGATGTCGGTGGGCTGGATTTGTTTTCCAACCAAGGCTCGGGTGTGCTGACATCGACTGTGTGGGGTGATGGGCTTATCGATAACCCTGCAGGCATGACGATCACGGCAGGCGCATTGGTGAAATTTATCCCTTTCTCGGCTTTGCTCCACTGACTGGAAAAAACCTTCATGAATATCGACGTGCGATTTTTTGCGGGGTTGCGGGAAGCACTGAATGTGTCGCACCTATCCTTAAGCGTGCCGGAAAATATAAAAACGATTGGTGCTTTGCGCGAGCATTTATGTCAACGGGGTGACGTTTGGGCCCACACCTTGGCGGATGGCCCGTTGCTACGCATGGCACTCAACCAGCAAATGGTTGGGCCAGAAAGCATGCTTAGCGCGGGTTGTGAGGTTGCATTTTTCCCGCCTGTGACAGGGGGCTGATATGACAATCCGTGTCATGGAGGAAGACTTTGACGTCTCCAGCGAAATTGCCCGACTACGCGATTTCCGGCCAGATGTGGGCGCCGTTGTGGCATTCGTTGGTACGGTGCGCGAAATGAACGATGGCGCGACGGTAAGCGCGATGACGTTGGAGCATTATCCTGGCATGACCGAGCAAACGATTCAAGTAATCGTCCAACAGGCAACCGCGCGCTGGTCTTTGTTGGGCACTACCGTAATCCATCGCGTTGGAACGTTGCAGCCGCAGGATCAGATCGTTTTGGTGGCCGTGGCTACTACCAACCGTAGTGCCGCATTCGCCGCGTGTGAATTCATCATGGATTATTTAAAGACCAGCGCACCGTTTTGGAAAAAAGAACATACCTCCGCGGGCGCCCGATGGGTCGAGGCGCATGCCAAAGACGAGGCTGCACTCGGCAAATGGCAAGTCTCTCGCACTCAAAGTCACCCAACACTTTAATTCAAACGGGGCGGCATGCCCTTAATTGGTGCATCAAATCCAGACTCGGCAGGGCTATCCTGACTATGCACATCGTCCCACGCACTTTCAAGTTGCAGTGCAATGTGCCATTGCGCTGCCTGTACGCTTTCCATCAATAAAGTGCAAAACCCGTGCAATTCGGTATCGTCGAAAGTAATTTCAAGGCCTGAGCCCTCAACTGGCAAGAAATTAATACGCATGGGCTCATTGGCGACGATATGAAATTTTGCCTCCGCCACAAGGAATGGCACAGCCAGATCCGAATGTGGCAACAAATCACTGCGAAAGCGATCGGCGAAAGCGCCGTGCAGGGTTAGTGTATCAATTGCCGAGCGATGAGCCATACCAATAAGCTCTGCACTGGCATGCGCGGCACCGGGATGTGTCAGCGTCATTTGTACTGCCAATCCCCGCTGTAACGCCGACCAGAAGTTGCCGATGAAGCGGCGGCTCAACCAGGCGCGTAATTCCTGCTCGCTCCCATTGTTAGCCGCGGCAATGCGTAAAAGCAGCCGATCTTCAACATCGTCATACACGAATTGCAAGTTGATAAGTTCCATAATGTCCGATTTATGCCAAAGGGTATTAAGGCGTGATTACTTGAAAAACCGGTATTGTGCCCAATCTGGCAGTGCAAGGATCGGCCCCTCTGACGGGCCTCATATTGTCAAGGGAGAATAATGATGCGTGCTGATAAATTTACTACCAAATTGCAAGAGGCGTTATCTGATGCACAAAGCCTCGCCGTGGGTAACGACAACCAATACATAGACCCTGTGCATCTGTTGCAGGCTTTGCTTTTGCAAGACGATAGCAGCACTCGTTCGCTCTTGCAACGTGCTGGTGTGAACATTGCAGGGCTGATGGCGGGCGTAAAAACTGCTCTAGAACATTTGCCCAAGGTGAGCGGTAATGGTGGAGAAGTGCAGGTGGGAAGGGAGCTCACTGCCTTGCTTAACCTTGCCGACCGGGAGGCGCAAAAACGTGGTGACCAATTCCTTTCCAGTGAAATGGTGCTGCTGGGCCTGACAGAAGACAAATCACAAGCTGGGCGCCTCGCAAGGGAAAACGGTGTCACACGCAAAGCGTTGGATGCGGCAATACTTGCTGTGCGCGGTGGCGGTGCCGTCGATTCGTCGGACGCGGAGGGCCAGCGCGAGGCATTGAAAAAATACACGCTTGATTTAACCGAGCGCGCACGCCTTGGCAAGCTTGATCCGGTGATCGGGCGTGATGACGAAATACGCCGCGCAATACAGGTGTTGCAACGCCGCACCAAAAATAACCCCGTGCTGATAGGCGAGCCTGGTGTGGGCAAGACGGCTATCGTCGAAGGCCTTGCACAACGCATCGTCAATGGGGAAGTACCAGACAGCCTGAAATCCAAGCGGGTGCTCTCACTGGATATGGCGGCATTGCTCGCTGGGGCAAAATATCGTGGTGAATTTGAAGAACGGCTCAAGTCGGTGCTCAAAGAACTGTCACAAGATGCCGGGCAGAGCATTGTTTTTATCGACGAAATGCATACGATGGTTGGTGCCGGCAAGGCTGAAGGTGCGATGGATGCAGGCAATATGCTTAAACCGGCGTTGGCTCGGGGTGAATTGCATTGCGTCGGTGCGACGACGCTGGACGAATACCGCAAATACATCGAGAAAGATGCCGCTCTTGAAAGACGCTTTCAAAAAATCATGGTCAATGAGCCAAGTGTTGAGGCGACAATTGCTATCTTGCGCGGCTTGCAGGAAAAATACGAATTGCATCACGCTGTGGAAATTACCGATCCGGCAATCGTAGCCGCAGCCGAGCTCTCGCACCGCTACATCACCGATCGCTTTTTGCCGGATAAGGCAATCGACTTGATCGACGAGGCAGCAGCCAAGATCAAGATTGAAATGGATTCGAAGCCAGAAGTCATGGACAGGCTTGAACGTCGGCTCATTCAACTAAAGATCGAGCGGGAAGCAATCAAGCGTGAAAAAGATGAAGCTTCGCAAAAGCGACTTGGGTTGATTGAAGAAGAAATTAATAAACTTTCAATGCAGTATTCCGACCTTGAGGAAGTATGGAAAAGCGAAAAAGCTGCGGCCTTGGGCAGCCAGCACGTCAAGGAAGAAATCGAGCGTGTACGGCTGCAAATGGACGAGGCGACACGGCAGAGCAATTGGCAACGCGTGTCCGAATTACAGTATGGCCGTCTGCCAGAGCTGGAAGCGCAATTGGCACAGGCAAACGCCCAATCTGACGCTGCTGATGCCTTGGCCACTACGCCGCGGCTGATCCGAACACAGGTGGGTGTGGAAGAGATTGCCGAAGTCGTTGCCCGTGCGACCGGTATTCCGGTATCAAAGATGTTGCAGGGCGAACGGGAAAAACTGGTGCAGATGGAAGAACATCTGCACGAACGCGTCATTGGCCAAAACGAGGCAATTGTTGCCGTTTCAAACGCAATCCGGCGTTCACGTGCCGGGTTAGGCGATCCAAACCGCCCTTATGGTTCGTTTATGTTTTTGGGCCCAACAGGCGTCGGCAAGACTGAGCTGTGCAAGGCATTGGCGTCATTTTTGTTTGATACCGAAGAACTGATGATTCGTATCGACATGAGTGAATTCATGGAAAAGCACTCGGTGGCGCGGTTGATCGGTGCGCCGCCCGGTTATGTCGGTTACGAAGAAGGAGGCTACCTCACCGAAGCAGTGCGCCGCAAACCTTACTGTGTAATTTTGCTTGATGAGATTGAAAAAGCGCATCCCGACGTGTTTAATGTATTGCTTCAAGTGTTAGACGATGGCCGCATGACAGATGGGCAAGGGCGCACGGTTGACTTTAAAAATACGGTGATCGTCATGACATCAAACCTTGGTTCGCACAAGATCCAGGCAATGCAGGATAGCGACCCTGCGGTGGTCAAGCTGGCGGTAATGGGCGAGGTTAGATCACATTTCCGGCCGGAATTTATTAACCGTATCGACGACATCGTTGTGTTTCATTCGTTGGATGAAAAAAACATCGGTGCTATCGCCAAAATCCAGCTGTCAGTGCTGGAGCAACGCTTGAAAAAAATGGACATGGCATTGACGATTACCAATGCAGCCCTCGAAAAGATTGCTGAAAACGGTTTTGATCCAATCTACGGTGCCCGACCTTTGAAACGTGCTATTCAACAACACATCGAGAACCCCTTGTCTAAGTTACTGCTGCAAGGACGGTTTGGCCCCAAACAACGTATTGTTGTCGATGTTAAAGAGGGTGCGCTGCAATTTGAAGCTGGTGCACTGGAAGAAATTGCCGGGTAAGCCAATAGCGTGGGCATAATTGGTGCGTTGCATCAATTATGCTCTTTGTTGCTTAAATTTATTTTCCTAAATCTTAAAATGTTTTATAACCTATTGAATAGATTCAGAAAATAGCGCAACATAATTTCCACAAAAAATTGTCGCGGTGCAAAATTCGGCTTATGATCGTCTCATTGTGTGACAACTCATGACAGGAGCGTCAAATGGTGACTCGGGAAGAGCAAGCAAAAGCTTTGGCCAAAGATTGGGCAGAAAACCCAAGGTGGGAGGGTATCAAGCGCAGTTATTGCGCTGAAGATGTTGTGCGCTTGCGTGGTTCATTGGTCATTGAGCACACGCTGGCTAAACGTGGCGCCGAAAAGCTTTGGGGGTTGCTTAAAACCGCACCATTCGTCAACACTTTGGGTGCATTGACTGGAAACCAAGCCATGCAGCAGGTGAAAGCAGGCTTGAAAGCGATCTACCTTTCAGGGTGGCAGGTTGCTGGTGATGCCAATAGTGCCGGCGAAATGTATCCGGATCAGTCGCTTTATCCGGTTAATTCCGTCCCAGCCGTTGTTCGGCGTATCAACAATACTTTTCAGCGGGCTGACCAGATCCAATGGTCTGAAGGTAAAAACGATATTGATTATTTTGCACCGATCGTCGCCGATGCAGAGGCGGGTTTTGGCGGCGTGCTCAATGCCTATGAATTGATGAAGTCGATGATCGACGCTGGTGCGTCGGGCGTGCATTTCGAAGACCAGTTGGCAGCGGTAAAAAAATGCGGCCACATGGGTGGCAAGGTTCTCGTTCCAACACGTGAAGCAGTTGAAAAGCTGATGGCCGCCCGGCTGGCTGCCGATGTGATGGGCACCCCGACTCTGGTCATCGCACGAACCGATGCAGAAGCAGCTGATTTGCTGACGTCTGATATCGATCCGATTGACCGTCCATTTTGCACTGGTGAACGCACTGTGGAAGGCTTTTACCGGGTACGGCCGGGGTTTGATCAATCTGTTGCCAGGGCGGTGGCGTATGCGGAAGTTGCAGACCTGGTGTGGTGTGAAACCGGCAAGCCTGACCTGGATTTTGCAAAACGCTTTGCCGAAGCCGTCCATGCAAAATTCCCTGGCAAAATGTTGGCTTACAACTGCTCGCCGTCGTTCAATTGGAAAAAAAACCTCGACGACGCCACTATTGCAAAATTTCAGCGTGAGCTTGGCGCGATGGGGTACAAATTCCAATTCATCACCTTGGCCGGATTCCATTCATTGAATTACTCGATGTTCAATCTGGCGCACGGCTATGCGCGTAACCACATGAGCGCATTCGTTGAGATGCAGGAAGCCGAATTCGCTGCTGCTGAAAAAGGCTTTACTGCGGTGAAACACCAGCGCGAGGTCGGTACTGGTTACTTTGATGCAGTTACGCAAACAATTCAACAGGGTCAGTCATCGACTACGGCCTTGCACGGCTCGACCGAAGATGAACAATTCTTCGATCACTAACATGCCTGATAGGGATTGTTTTAGATCATCATAAATGATTTTCGGAGTTTCACAGGTCGATGCCACGGTAGGAACTTGTTAGAATGCGGCGGGGCATGACATTGCCATGCCCCGCTTCAGCAACATACCCTTACCAGATCGACCGTTCATGTTCAGTTATCGCCACGCTTTTCATGCTGGAAACCATGCAGATGTGTTAAAGCATGTCGTCATGATGCAGCTGTTGTCTTATCTCCGCCAAAAAGATACGCCGTGCATGTATATCGACACCCATGCCGGTGCCGGCGTTTATGCGCTTGATAGTGCTTTTGCATCCAAAAATGCTGAATTTGATACCGGCATCGGCCGCCTTTGGGATCGAAAAGATCTGCCCGCACCGCTAGCGGATTACGTCGGCTTGATCAAAGCCATGAACCCAAGTGGCAAGATGCGCCATTATCCCGGCTCGCCTTATATCGCCGACCGCACCCTGCGCGAACAGGATCGCTTGCGTCTTTTCGAGATGCACCCCAACGAAAACAAAATTCTTCAAGATAACTTTCGCAAAGTTGAAGCGCACAACGCTGCCCAAGGCGTACGACCTACAATTCGGGGCACACGGGTGATGATTCAAAAAGCCGATGGCTTTGTGGGTTTGCGAGCCTTGTTGCCACCCCCATCGCGTCGTGCTCTTGTGCTAATTGATCCACCTTATGAAGACAAGGGCGACTACAAACACGTGAAAGACTCTTTGCAAGACGCCCTGACGCGGTTTGCTACGGGCATTTATGCGGTGTGGTATCCAGTTCTGCAACGCATGGAATCGCGGCAATTACCTGATAAATTAAAACGGCTCACAGCAAACGGGTGGCTCAATGTTACCCTCACCACCGCCATGCCTTCCCCAGACGGTTTCGGTTTGCACAGTAGTGGCATGTTTATTTTAAATCCGCCATATACGCTGGAGCCGCTGCTGCAAACCCTGATGCCTTTTTTGGTAAATGTGCTGGGTCAGGATTGCGGTGCTGGATTTACAGTTGAAAGTGGTACGACGCTTGCGCCTTATACCGGCACCCGACGTGTGTGATGCGAACAACGATTACTACTATCTCGTAACGCTGCGCAGATCGTTGTAGTGAACTTGGTTTGCCAACGCACCATGAGCCTGTAAAGTGGTACTGGTGTAGAACGATAACAACAACCCGCGCTTTTAAGGGCCCTGCTTGACCATGTCAAAATGACCATGTCAGATTTACCAGCTAATTCCTCGTTGGACCACTCACGTGTGCGCGAATTTTTTCTTGCGCGCCAGCCAATCCTTAATCGCGAGCAGGCGTTGATAGGGTACGAACTGCTGTATCGACGCGCTGCCGCCGGCCCAGCAGACGTTGTTGATAACCTGGCAGCCACCGCTGCTGTGATTGAACACACGACAGCTCTAGGCTTGGAAACGGTGATCGGTAGTACGCTCGGGTTTGTCAATGTCGATGAACTGGTGTTGATGTCGGATATTGTGCAGTTCCTTCCGGCAGATAAAGTGGTGCTGGAAATACTTGAAACGGTGACTGCTAATCCCGCTTTGATAGCACGTGTGGCCGATTTGGCGCAGGCGGGCTACAGTTTTGCGCTCGACGATGTCGTCACCCACTCCGAACATTTAGCACCATTTTTCCCTTATGTAAAAATTATTAAAATCGATGTTACCAACATGCCGGTTTCCCAGTTGCAAGCCTTAAGTGACCAATTCCAGGCTGCTGGTAAGGTTTTGCTAGCTGAGAAAGTGGAAACCATCGAAGAATTCAAAGCTTGTTTGGCTCTCGGCTTCAGCTATTTTCAGGGTTATTATTTCGCCCGGCCTCTTATTCTGAGTGGCAAGAAGCTTGCAGCATCCCAACTCACACTGGTGCAACTTTTGGGCTTGCTGGGCAACGATGCCGAAAATGATCGTATTGAGGCAATGATCAAGCAAGACGCCTCGATTGGGCTGATGCTGCTTAGAATGACTAACGCCGCTGGCGTCGGTGCGGTAAAACGCATCGATTCGCTCGGGCAAGCATTGGTCATGTTGGGGCGTCGACAGTTGCAGCGCTGGCTGCAGATCTTGCTTTATGCCCAGCCTGGCAAAGACGGCCTCTTGGCTTCTCCACTTCTGGCCTTGGTCACAACGCGCGGCAAATTGCTTGAACTGATTGCAGCAAAACTACGACCGGGCGAACGTGCCGTCGCTGATACGGCCTTCACCGTGGGAATCATGTCACTCATGGATACGCTTTTTGGGCAATCCATGGCATCAATGCTTGAACAAATTACACTTTCAAACGAAGTGCAGCAGGCATTAACCGATCGAACCGGTTTCTTTGGCGATTTGCTCTTGCTTGCTGAATACATCGAGCGCCTTGACGAAGCCGGTGCGTTAATGGGACCGATCCTGGAAAAGCTTCAACTGACGCCCGAAGAACTTAATGAAATGCAGCTGGTGGCATTTGAATGGAGTAATCAAGTGACGGCGCTACCGGGCTAACGCCAATATATATTTGATGCGTATCTGATGTGTATTTCACTACGGGCTTACCAGATAATCACACTGCCATCCCACGCACGAAAACTACCGGAATCAGCCGGACTACACTGACCGATTACTGACAATAACGATTGGGCAGCAAAGGTTGGGCTAAACAATTTGGCCGGCGCAACGTTGCCTTGAAACGGTTTTGACAATGCCGTATCCACCGTGCCTGGATGCAATGCCAACACAATCGACTGTGGATTCAAACGCCTCAATTCAATTGACAAAGTTTTTAACAGTTGGTTTTGTGCTGCTTTGGCTGCGCGATAGCTATACCACCCCCCCGACCGGTTGTCGCCGATTGACCCGACGCGTGCCGACAACGAGGCGAACACTGTTGGTTGTGCGTTTGCTTTTGACTGTCGCAACAGCGGCAATAACGCTTTTGCTAAGAGTACAGGTGCGAATGCATTGATGGCAAATGAGGCTTGCAAAGACGCCAGTGTGACGTGAGCCAACGATTTTTCAGGCTGGTTGGTGTTGTCGTGTAAAGCGCCGGTCGCATTGATTGTCAGATGCAAAGCATCAACTTGCCCAGCAATAGCCGTTGCCAAAGTGGCCAGCGATGCTGGATTGAGAATATCGCAATCAATAATCACAACACGTTCGGGGTAGGTGGCAATTAATGCAGCCAAATTTGCATTGTTGCTAGCATTACGGGCCGACACGAACAGGCGGCTGACCTGGTCATTCGTTGCTAACGTTTGTACCAGCGCAAGGCCGATTCCGCCAGTGGCGCCGATAACCAAGGCATTTAATGGCGATGTCGCGCCGGCTACTAAAGGCGTATTAGGCATGGTGTGGATGAGGTAACCGTTACAATACAAACAATGAACAAAGCATTTGTGAAAGAAAGTAGTGACGACGACGATGACGGCGATTTACTGTTGCCAGATATTCCCGTCGGCGCAAAAAACTATATCACGCCTCAAGGGTATCAGCGCCTGCGCGATGAATTGCTGCAGTTGATCGATGTCGACCGGCCGGAAGTCGTACGCATCGTTCATTGGGCTGCTTCCAATGGCGACCGCTCGGAGAATGGTGACTACATTTACGGCAAGCGCCGGTTGCGCGAAATAGACCGGCGTATCCGTTTCTTGACCAAGCGTATGGATTTGGCTTGCGTGATTGATCCGAGCATCCACCATGGCAGCGAACAGGTATTTTTTGGTGCCACAGTCAGTTACCGCAATCAGGCCGGTGTCGAACATACGGTAACGATTCTAGGTATTGATGAACTTGATCCGCTTAACGGCAAAATCAGTTGGATCGCACCAGTTGCCCGCGCGCTGACAAAAGCCCATCAGGGCGATGTCGTGATGCTGCAAACGCCTGCCGGCGTCGAGCAGTTGGAGATTACAGCAGTGGCTTACCCGGCGCCGGCTGAAACAGGCTAAACAGCGACCTTTCTTAAGGCCGGTCGCGCAGGATACGGGTAATGCTACTGATCCGGCGAATATTGCGCATGAGTCGTGCCAGATGCACACGATCTTCGACCTGTACGGTAAAGCGCAACTGCGTCATGACCAGATCCTGATCCTGATCCATACCGACGTGGATGATGTTGGCATCGGATTCGCCGATCTCTGCAGCGACTCGCGCCAGAACCCCTCGTTCATTTTTTACAACGATCAGTATCCGGCAGTCGAAGCGACGGTTCAGTTCTGGCCCCCATACCACGTCTATCCAGCGATCCGGTTCCTTGCTGCGTTGGCGCTTGGCCATGTCGCATTCCGTCACGTGGACTACCAGCCCCTGGTCGCGCTTAAGCTGGCCAATGATGCTGTCGCCGGGAATAGGTTGACAACACGCCGACAGGCACACTGCCGCCCCCTCGTTACCATAAATAGCAACGGGCTCGAGCCGGCTACCGGCCGGCATTGCATCATTGGCGAGTGCGCCACCTGGAATTTCATTTTCGGCCAACCCGATAATGTGCCGTGCCACGAGTCCTGCGATGCGTTTGCCAACGCCGATGTCGGCATACAGCTCTTCAAGTGAACGGGCACTTGATTCGTTGAGCAGGCGATCGGAAAGTAAGCTCGTCAGTTCAGGATTGCCATCCAGTGCGTTGAGCGCTTGGGAAAGAAGTTTTTTCCCGAGCTCGATCGATTCTCCAAGATTAATGGTGCGCAAATGGTGACGGATGGCGGAACGTGCCTTCCCCGTGCGAACAAAGCTCAACCATTCCGGATTCGGCCGCGATTTTTCTGTGGTGACGATTTCAACAATGTCGCCGTTACGCAATTCAGTGCGCAGTTCTACCGGTTCGTGATTAATTTTTGCTGCAATTGTCTGATCGCCGATATCAGTGTGAATTGTGTAGGCAAAATCAAGGGCCGTGGCACCACGTGGCAGGGCGATAATTTTCGATTTCGGGGTAAATACATAGACCGAATCAGGAAACAAATCGACTTTCACATGTTCTAGAAACTCAGCGGAATCACCGGTCTGGTTTTGAATATCAAGCAGTGATTGAAGCCAGGCGTGGGTGCGTTGTTGCAGCTCTGTCACGTCGGAATCGTCGTTTTTGTATAACCAATGTGCAGCCACGCCCGATTCGGCAACTTGATGCATTTCCTGCGTACGAATCTGGAACTCCACCGGCGTACCGTAGGGGCCGATCAGCGTTGTATGCAGGGATTGGTAGCCATTAAGTTTGGAGATGGCGATGTAGTCCTTGAATTTACCTGGCATCGGCTTGTAGAGTGCATGCAGCGTTCCCAAACCAACATAACAATTGGTAAAGCTGTCGACCACCACCCGAAAACCATACACATCCAGCACTTGAGAAAACGACAGCCGCTTGCTGCGCATCTTGCGGTAGATACCAAAGAGAGTTTTTTCACGGCCGTACACATAAGCCTGTACGCCGCTGGCGGCAAGCGTTGTCTTAACCGACTCAAGAATCTTACTTACCACTTCGCGTCGGTTGCCGCGTGCAGCCTTTACCGCTTTGCCGAGGGTTTTGTAGCGCAACGGGTGCAAATGGGAAAAGGAAAGGTCTTGCAGTTCACGGTAAATATTATTAAGGCCGAGCCGGTGAGCAATCGGCACGTATACTTCCATGGTTTCACGGGCAATACGGCATTTTTTCTCCGTCGCCATGGATCCCAGGGTGCGCATGTTGTGCAGCCTGTCTGCCAATTTGATCAGGATCACCCGTACATCGCGTGCCATTGCCAATAGCATCTTGCGGAAGTTTTCTGCCTGGGCTTCAATTCGGCTTTGGAACTCGATTTTTTCCAGTTTTGATAAACCGTCTACCAATGTTGCTACCGGCGCCCCAAAGCGCTCGATCAGTTCATCTTTTTTGACATCCTGATCTTCCATGACATCATGCAAAAGTGCTGCCATGATGGCCTGGACATCGAGCTTCCACTCGGCGCATATTTCAGCGACCGCAATCGGATGAGAAATATAGGGTTCACCGGACATGCGCATTTGCCCGAGATGCATTTCATCAGAAAACCGGTAGGCTTCCTTTACCTTGCGCAGTTCAGAAGGGGTAAGGTACTCGGCAAGGCGCGTGGTGAGCTGCGTGACAGATGCCACGCCAAGCGGCGTTGCTACAGCTTCGGGCGCTGCCGATGTTATCTGACGCCCTGATTTTGGTTGTGCGCGTTCTGATCCGGCACGGGAAGCCGTTGTTGTAAATAGAAGTGAATCTGGCGTAGTCAGGTTCATTCGAAAAAAATCGCTTTTCCCGGTTCGATTACAGCATTGCCCGATATTGTGCCAACGATTACAGCAATTTAGCTGGGCACTTTTTTCAGCATTTCAATGCCTACCTTGCCGGCAGCGATCTCGCGCAGGGAAGCGACAATCGGCTTGTTCTTGCAATCGACTTTCGGCGTATGGCCCTTTAAAATTTCGCGGGCGCGGTAGGTCGCAGACAAGGAAAGCTGGAAGCGGTTAGGAATGTGTACTAAACAATCTTCGATCGTGACGCGTGCCATATAAGACTCCTGAAAAAATTCAAAATATTGGGAAATGCAGAATGCCGATATCAAGCCTCAAATAGGCCGGTCAGTGCAAGGGAGCGTGGATCCCAAGCTGAGCAAAGAGGGAAGCATTGCGTGCTGCCTGCTGCGTAAAGCGGCAACGTGTCGCTTTTACAATGGAGGCAAGTTCAGCCAAAGCGCTTGCAAACTCTTGATTAATAATAACATATTCAAACTCTGGCGCATGGGCAATTTCGCCGCCGGCAGCAAGTAGCCGTCGGGTAATGACGGAGGCGTCATCCTGGCCACGTTTCTTCAAACGTTCTTCCAAGGCGTCGATTGACGGTGGCAGGATGAAAATACCAACTGCTGACGGAAACTGTTCTTTTACCTGTTGGGCACCCTGCCAGTCGATTTCTAGTAACAGATCGTCGCCGGCAGTGATCTGTTGCGCAACCTTGAGCCGGGAGGTGCCGTAATAATTGCCATGCACTTCGGCTGATTCAAGAAACTCCCCAGCTGTCCGGCGTGCCAGAAAATCTGCAGCATCAGTAAAAACATACTCGCGTCCATGTTGCTCGCCCGGACGCGGTGCCCGGGTGGTAGTGGAAATTGACAGATTGATTGACGGTTCTTGTGCCAACAGCGCATTGACCAGCGTCGATTTGCCGGCTCCAGACGGCGCCACGACCATAAACAGGTTGCCGGTAGCAGGTGTTTCAAGTTCAGGCATTTTCTCTCCTATTTTTTCGGTAGGGCAGGGCTGCCTATTCCAGATTTTGTACCTGCTCGCGCATCTGCTCGATGAGTAGCTTCATAGCCATCGATGCATCTGATAGTTCCCGCACCGATGCTTTGGAGCCAACCGTATTAGCTTCCCGGTTCAATTCCTGCATCATAAAATCAAGTCGCTTGCCGACTTGCCCGCCTTTTTCCAAAACCTGGCCGGTTTCAGCCAGATGTGTCGCCAGGCGCGTCAGTTCTTCCGAAATATCAATGCGGATTCCGTACAGCGTAACCTCTTGACGAATCCGATCCAGCACGTCTTCGCGCGAAATCATGCCGGTTGCGTTGCTCGTTGTAGCGTAAGCCATGCCGAGCGCCGTATGCATTCTTTCCGTCGCCTTTTGTTGAAATTGAGCAACAATTTGGGGCACCAATGGTGTGAGTCGTGCAACCAAGCCCTGTAACTCTGACACTCGTGATTCCAGCATTGTCCGAAGGGCGTCGCCCTCGCGCGCTCGACTCTCGCTAAAAGCCAACAGCGTTTCGCGCATAGCATCGACGATCTCGGCTTGAACGACTTGCTGTGACAGGTGCGCCTCCTCAACCAAGCCTGGCCATCGAAGGATTTCCATCACGCTTAGTGGTGGCGCATCGGTGAATTCGGCGCGAATGCGCGTCTGCAAGGTAGCAAGCGAATGCAATACCGCGCTGTTTAACACCTGGGACGACGTGCCTGCGCCTTTATTCCCGACGCTAACACGGCATTCAACCTTGCCACGGGTGACTCGTGCCATGATCGCCTCGCGCAAGCCTGGCTCCAAAGCACGAAGGTCGTCATTCATGCGAAATTGCAAATCCAGGAAACGGGAATTGACGCTTTTGAGTTCGATCGTCAGGGTGCCGGCAGCGGTCTCGCGGGTAACCACTGCATAACCTGTCATGCTTGAAATTGTCAAAATCCCATCCCTATTCTTGGCGCCGCTTTTTGCTTTACAAACAGTTTGTTTGTCCACACAATCAGAGCAACCTTTTCTGAGGACACCATGACCGCGCAAAACAATGCTCCGCTCCCAGATGGATTGGACATTTCCGAATATCGCATTGTAAAGAAAATTGCTGCGGGCGGGTTCAGTATCGTCTACCTTGCTTACGACGTGGACGGTAATGCGGTGGCCATCAAAGAGTACTTGCCCAACACCTTGGCTTTGCGTGCGCCAGGTGAGTTAGTGCCGACGATTGCCCCAGATAATTTGTCGACATTTCGTATCGGGCTAAAGTGTTTTTTTGAGGAAGGGCGCGCATTGGCGCGCATTACGCATCCCAATGTGGTGCGCGTGCAAAACTTCTTTCGGGCCAACGAAACCGTGTACATGGTGATGGCATATGAATCCGGCCGTTCGTTGCAAGAACATATATTGCGGCGGCGCGACAAAGGCCAACGGCCACTTGTGTCAGAAAACTTTATCCGGAAGATGTTTGCTCAGGTGATGAACGGTTTGCGTGAGGTGCATACGCATAAGCTGCTCCATCTTGATTTGAAGCCGGCCAATATTTATCTACGTGTGGACGGCACACCAATCCTTCTCGATTTTGGTGCAGCCAGACAAACGTTACGCGCTGATTTGCCCAAACTTTATCCGATGTATACACCTGGCTTCGCAGCGCCTGAGCTTTATGTAAAAAATGTCTCGCTCGGGCCGTGGACCGATATCTACGGTATCGGTGCTTCAATGTTTGCCTGCATGGTCGGTACGCCGCCGCAACCGGCGGATCAACGTGCCGTAGACGACAAAATGGAAGCACATTTCACCAAGCTTGAAGCAATTTACTCGCCACAATTGATACAGGTAATCCGTTGGAGCTTGATGCTTGATCCGTTGGCACGGCCGCAAAGCGTCTTTGCGTTGCAAAAAGCATTGTTGGCAGATGCGCCGGTCAAATTGGAAAACTCACGCCTGACGGCCGCCTTGACGAAGGTGATGCGCAAAATGCGTAGTTTATTGCACACCCTGGACAAGCCGATTGGTAGCAATGCTGCAACCACGATCATGGACATTGACACCCAGCACCCTCGCCGCTGAAATATTTGCACAATTGAAATCTGGAAGGCTAGTTCATCATGCGATTTTCGGTCTACCAAGAAAGCCACATCGGTGGCCGTAAAAATAACCAGGACCGCATGGGCTATAGCTTTACCCGCGACAGTTTGTTGTTGCTATTGGCTGACGGCATGGGAGGGCACATTCAGGGCGAAGCAGCAGCTACCATTGCCGTACAGACGATTGGGTCGATGTTTCAACGACAGGCAACGCCTTATGTAAAAAAACCAGAGCGGTTCCTTCAGGAAGCGTTTTTGTCAGCGCACCAGGAAATTTTGCGCTACCGCGAACGGCATGATTTGCCGGAAACGCCCCGCACGACGATTATTGCCTGTCTGATCCAGCACAACACAGCATTTTGGGCGCATTGTGGCGATTCGCGCTTGTACTGGATGCGTGGCGGCGAGGTGCTCGCGCGTACGCGTGATCATTCGCGCATCGAAAGTCTGATTGCTGAAGGCAAGGTCGAGGAGTGCGAACGTGATACCCATCCGGAGCGCAACAGGTTATTTAATTGCCTGGGGGCGCCAACGGCGCCGATGGTGGACCTTTCACACAGGGCCGGCCTACAGACAGGCGACGTGTTGCTGCTTTGTTCGGATGGATTATGGGGCGTGATTCCTGATGATGACCTGTTAGCCAGCCTGACCGGCAACACGATTGTGCGTGCGGTGCCGGAACTCATCTCCACGGCTATTACTGCCGGTGGGCAGTATGGAGATAATGTCACTGCCCTGGCAATGATGTGGGAAGCCGGTGATGCGTTTGCCGTTGACGAGGGATCGAATACAATCACCACCCATTCGCTGCCATTGGGTAGCGTAACCACCACGATCCAGGCGCCGCACCCTTCCAGAATTGGCCAGCCCGAGGTTCTGGATGCCTTTAACGAAAGCGAAATTGAAAACACTATCGAGGAAATACGTCTCGCCATCGAAAAATCGGCGCGCTTCGCAGCGGGAGAATCCGGCAAGGAGTAATTACCTTGGTTACTGACTTGACGAATATTGCTGTGTTGCGCCCGAGCGCGCGGGCTGCAAATGCCTTGCGCAGCATAAAGATCACCCGCGATTTCACCTGCCACGCAGAAGGATCGGTGCTAATCGAGTTTGGCAATACCAAAGTCATTTGTACTGCCAGCATTGAAGACAAGGTTCCCGGTTTTTTAAAAGGCAAGGGCCAGGGCTGGATGACGGCGGAATACGGCATGCTGCCACGCTCGACCCATACGCGCATGGATCGAGAGGCCGCACGTGGCAAGCAGTCTGGCCGTACCCAAGAAATCCAGCGCCTGATTGGTCGTTCCTTGCGGGCCGCGTTTGACTTGAAATCGTTTGGCGAACGTACCTTGCATTTGGATTGTGATGTTATTCAGGCGGACGGCGGTACCCGCACTGCCTCGATCACCGGCGCCATGGTTGCCGCCTATGATGCTTTTGCAAAGTTGGTGGATCAAAAGAAATTGACGGCGGTACCATTGATCAACTTTGTCGCGGCGGTGTCAGTGGGGGTGTATCAGGGCATGCCGGTACTTGATTTGGATTATCCCGAAGACGCCAACTGTGACACCGATATGAATGTGGTGATGACCGATGCAGGAACGTTTGTGGAGGTACAAGGCACGGCGGAAGGCATTGCTTTTGACCGCGCTACGCTGAACGCACTTTTGGATCTCGCGCACACTGGAATAGACGAATTAATCAGCTTGCAGAAATCAGCGCTGGACCTGGTATGAGCGGTCGTGGTTTTGTTGGGATGGAGCAGGGCGCTCGCCTGGTTTTGGCCTCAAGTAACGCCGGCAAACTTCGGGAATTTTCCGACCTATTCAGTTCGCTCGGTTTGGAACTGATCCCGCAAGCCCAATTTGAGGTCAGTGAGGCAGAAGAGCCGCATTGCACATTTATTGAAAACGCCTTGGCTAAAGCCAGGCATGCAGCGCACGTTACTGGCTTGCCGGCGCTGGCCGACGATTCCGGCCTTTGCGTCAATGCCCTGGGCGGCGCGCCGGGTGTGCTATCGGCACGATATGCCGGAGCGCCAAAATCGGATGCGCGAAACAACGGTAAATTGTCTGAGGACCTTGCCGCGCATGCTGATAAGTCAGCCCATTACTATTGTATTTTGGTACTGGTACGCCATGCGCTTGATCCGCAACCGATAATTGCCCAGGGTATTTGGCATGGAGAGATAATCGCCACGCCACGTGGCGCCGGTGGCTTTGGCTATGACCCGCATTTTTGGCTGCCCGCGTACCAGAAGACAGCCGCTGAATTGCCGCCAGAGGTAAAAAACCGCGTATCGCATCGTGGTCAGGCATTGCAGTCACTTGTTCAAGCCTTTGCTTAAAGCTTACATGATCCCGATTGTGCCGTTTAATCCCAACAAAAAAGCTAGTGATAAGAAAACTAGTGACACTGTCCCGACGCAGCCAACATACGCCGTAGCGCAATCGGCAACTGCCTATCTGCGCCCGGGTGTGTTGAACCTGAGCGCCTTGCCGCCATTATCACTATATGTGCATTACCCGTGGTGCGTAAAAAAATGTCCTTACTGCGATTTCAATTCACATGAAGCGGGACCGCAATCGCTGGAAGACGCATACCTTAATGCCTTGCGTCTTGATCTCGAACACGCCTTGCCGTTAATCTGGGGGCGCAAGATCTACACGGTTTTCATCGGCGGCGGCACGCCTAGTTTGTTATCGGCAGCGGGTCTCGATCGGCTAATGTCTGATATCCGTACTTTGCTACCTTTGGATGGCGCCGCTGAAATCACGATGGAAGCAAACCCCGGCACGTTTGAATCAGATAAATTTCAAGCTTATCGAGCCAGTGGCATCAACAGGCTTTCAATCGGCATACAAAGTTTTAATCGGCATCATTTACTCGCATTAGGCCGCATTCATGACGATCAAGATGCGCACCGGGCAATCGCCATCGCGCAGCGTAATTTCGAGAATTTTAATCTTGACCTGATGTATGCCTTGCCGGGGCAGACTTTGGAACAGGCAAAGGCTGATATTGCAATGGCGATCAGCACAGGCGCACCGCACCTATCGCTATATCACCTGACGTTGGAACCAAATACCTATTTTGCAAAATTTCCTCCGACATTACCGAGCGACGATGCGAGTGCTGATATGCAGGAGATGATTGAAGCAACCATGTCTAGCGCAGGTTATGACCATTATGAGGTGTCGGCCTACGGCAAACCGAAGCGGCATGCTAGGCATAACTTAAATTACTGGCAATTCGGCGATTATTTAGGCATCGGTGCCGGTGCCCACTCAAAAATTTCATTCCCACACAGGGTGTTGCGGCAGGCAAGATTTAAACAGCCAAAACGTTACATGGAGCAGGCAGTGGCGGGTGCCGCCGTGGAGCAGGAAGCAGAGATCGCTCGTAGCGAACTCGGTTTCGAATTTATGTTGAATGCATTACGGTTAACGGATGGTTTCGCTGTCAATCTATTTGCTGAACGCACCGGCATGACGATCAATACTATCGAAAAGGCCTTGGATGAAGGAGAACGAAAAGGGTTGCTGTTAAGAGACCATCAGAAAATTCAACCTAGTGAATTAGGTCGACGGTTCCTAAATGATCTGCAGCAAATTTTTTTGCCAGGCTAAAAGGTAATGCCGGGTGCCTTAATACTTAAGCTCAGTGGGCTATGCAATGTACGAAGCGCTGCCAGGAGCATGCATAGGACAAGTGCGCTTGCGGTTGCAGGAGAGGGCGCGTATTACGTGAGTCTGTGACATACCATATGTTGTTAAATACCAAATAGAATGCGCCCACCGTGCTGCTTGAAAGACGAATGCTTGTGCAAAATAACTCCAAGGTTTCGAATTTTTTAAACAGCGCCTCTTACGCATGGCTATTTTCGGTAGCGTATGCACTGATTATTGGCATGCTGTTTTATCCCGGCCTGGTCTATACCGACAGCATTTTCAGGTGGCAAACTGCGATGAACGTCGCAGATAAAGGACTGGCAGTTCTTGCCGGCACGTCGGATCATCATCCCGTTTTACCGACGCTGTGGATGGCATTTTTCTACAAAATAACCGGCGAAATAGGCTTGTTTACGGTGGTCCAGGGCACCGCATTTTGCTTAAGTTTTTTTGCTTTGGTTCGGCATTTTTCGCCCAATGCAGTCGGTAACATCGTTGCTACCCTGGTTTTACTCCTTCCACTCAACATGGTTTATGCCGTGTTCGTCAGCTACGACACGCTTTTTGCGATTCTGATGATTCTTCTTATGATGTTGCTCCTTAAAAAAGGGGAATTTCGGATCTGGCTGATTCCAATTATTGTTGCCGCAGCCATTGGAACGCGCTTGAACGCCATCGTTATTATCCCGGCTGTGTTTTACGTGTTGTTTCGCCAACGGCATGAATTCAAGCGGGGCCATGCATTGCTTACGGCGTCGCTTTGCATTGTGCTGACAGCTTTTGTTGTGGCATTGCCAGCTGCCTTGAAAATGCAAAGGGGAAATAGCTGGCTGATAGGTACCGCCTGGGAGTATGCCAACATGGCCACGAAAACAAACGACAAAAGGGATATCGAATTTCTGGCAAATTTTGGCGTTTCCGTCGACGACTTGAAAGGTGGCATTTGCTACAACGGCATATGGTGCGGTAACGAATGGCACGCGTTCATCAACAAAGTGCCGAGTTGGCGCGGACGGGAGTTGTTGTGGCGTTACATGTCGATTGCTGTGAACCATCCTGGAGTTTTCATACCCGAAAAGCTGAAATACATTGACAGCTTGATGGGGGTCACGGGGGATGGCTTGAAGGAGGCAGAAGTGGGCAGGTGGCGAGAGCCCAACTGGGCCGTACTGATGAAAACCATCGGGTTCCAAACGTCGGCAAAAAAAGAAGCATTCGTCGATCGTTATTTTGGATTTCTGAAATTTTCAGGCAACTTGTTTCTGAGGCCTTGGCTGGTTTTTGTTTTATTCATTGCGGTTGCTATCCACCTTGGGAAGCGCGATAGAAATTTGTTAGCGGTCACCACGCTTCCTTTCATGTATTACGGATCGTTTTTTATCACCGCTCAAAACCATGAATTGCGATATTTTTTCCCGGTAGTGTTTATTTTTCTGGCGTACTTGTCTGGGGCGATTGCTGCTTATTTGGGCCGATGGTTGGGGAAAACCCACGATCATGTCAAAGCGGCTACCTGATTTTGGGACTTTGCAATACGTTGGGCGGTGGTAAATTCTCCCGTTCTGCTTCAACTTGACGAGCTAATGCCAGTGCATCTTGAGGATTCAGGTTCAACATGGACAAGTTACCAATGAATTTACCCAAGGCAGCCCATTGCACACTCTTCGATTTTCTCAGCAGTAGTCAACCCAAGACGCACCAATGCGTCGATATCTTCTTTATCGCTATTGGAAAAACAGGCAATTTTGCTCACAACAAGGTCGAGAGGCGAGAGGGCATGCAGCTTTATCTGCTTCAAACCAAAATCCAGAGTAATCGTATTGTCAAGGTAGTCTTGGTGCATCAAAGCAAATGACGAGTTGTAGTTGGTGTCGAAGTAGACCGATTCCCGCGTTCCATCCTCCAATGTAACGCTCTGTAAGTGCCTTGCTACGCCGAATTAAAAGCATTCCACAATTTCCAGTTCTCGGGGAAGAGTGACGACGAACTGGCTTCCCAGCCCAGGACCATCACTATGTGCGGTGACTACGCCGCTGTGGGCCTCGACAAGCTCTTTAACAAGAGCCAGACCAATGCCAAGTCCCTTGCCATCAAAACGCGTGGCATGCTTGTCTTGCACAAACATATCAAAAACTTTTGGCAGCGCCTCAGCCGTGATGCCGATTCCCGTGTCGGTAATTTTTATGACGACGGACGCCTCGCTCACATCCATCGTCAAGGTAATCGGCATTTCCTGAGGCGTGTACTTGGATGCGTTGTCGAGAAGGTTGCCAAAAATTTGACTGAGCCGTACAGAGTCACCAGTCATCTCGACGCGATAGCCGGGGAGAGTGCAGTCCAGTTTTTGCCGTCTTGCGTTCACAGACTCCTGCGCGCCCTCAATAGCTTGCTTTAATATTTGTACGATATCCGTGCGATCGTGTGCAATGCGCATCTTACCGGTCGCAATGCGCGACATATCGAATACATCTTCAAGCAGCCTTGAAAGATGGGTAACCTGCCTTTTAATAATATCCTGCAATTTAGCGGCCCTCGCTTCGTCGTGCTGAGCTGGGCGCATGAGCAAGGCAGCGTTTTGGATTGGGCCGAGAGGACCACGTAATTCGTGGGCAAGCAGTGCCATGAATTCAGTTTGCCGACGTAGTGCTTGTTCAGCCCCAGCTTGTAGCTCTTTGGCAGACAACATCTCGAGAACCATTTTTTCATCGGCGCCGCGCCGATATTCGCGCCGCTTCTCTTTTTTTGTGAGATCGATGTCTTGCGAAATTGGCGCTAAACCCTTGCCAGTGTTCGATCCTTCAATTTTTTCTCGTCCGGTAAATACGAAGTGACCGTTGCCAATACGCTTGGCAGCATACATCGCCGTATCGGCTAGGGTAATGAGCTTTTCAGCATCGTCGCTATCATCTGGGTATAAACTGATTCCGACACTTGCTGTGAGCCGAATGGTGTGAGGGCCAATATGATTAGGCGCGCTGAGGAGCGAGAGAATTTTTTCGACAACAGTGCTGACATCTGAAGCTGCCGAGATTTTTTCAAGTAAAACAACAAATTCATCGCCACCGAATCTGCTAACGGTATCGGCTTGGCGAACGGCACCCAACATGCAATTGGCGGCAATTTTCAATGCTTGGTCGCCAGTAGCATGTCCAAGCGTGTCGTTCAGATGTTTAAATTTATTTAGATCCACGAACAGGATTGCTAACCTGTCGCCTTGGCGCTTCGCGTTGATAATAGCGTGCCTCAAGCGATCCATCAGGACCATGCGATTGGGTAGCTGCGTTAGCGCATCTAGCTCGGCAACATACGCCAGCTCGCGAATTCTTTTTTCGTCGACTTGGCGTTGTGCATGGGCATGCAATACGGCTAATACCAGTTTTTCGTTCGCCTCCACAAGGTGTGCAAGATGCTCGCTATTCATAAATTTTCTCCAAACAGCTGTTGTATTGTTAATCCAAAACAACTACGAGGTATTCGAACGACCTTGATTCGTCTCAGTTTTAGCCAGAGTATGGTTTTCCTGCATCACATTTCTAGTAGGCCGACCGCCGAGTAGACCTTCTTGTTCGGTGAGCATTTCACCAACATGTATGCCGTCGTCGCCAATGGTGTATTCCCTGAGTTCATTCGAGTGTTGACTAGCCCGTACTTTTACCACCGCAAGTACTCGTCGCAATCTGCTTTCTACTTCAATGTAGCGCTGAACAATAATCGCGTCAGTTAAGAACGCTGTGCCGTAGGGGCTGAAGCGGAGATCCGAGTATCTGTCTTCCAGTTCGCATGTCATAACAACAGTAACGCGGGCTTGCGTCAAAGTGCCCACTAAACGCAACATGGATTCACGGAATTCTTCGCGAAATGTTGGGGCTAGTGCCAACTCAAACCCTGAAAGTGAATCGAGCACGACGCGGGTTGCTTTCACTCGACGGATTTCATTCATCAGCAACAAAATAATTTCGTCAACCGATAAGTCGGGGCGGCCGGTGCTGATCAGGCTAACCAAACCGTCCTGTACCAGCTTTGCCAAAACCGGATTGCGCGTTTTTTTACTTAAGCCTGCTTCAAACGCCGCAACGACGCCGTTTTCACCAAGACGCGCGCCTTCTGCCAAAAATGCCGAAGCCAAGATACTTTTGCCAGAGCCAGAGGGGCCGGCAATGAGCATCGAGTAGCTGCGGGGCACCCCACCACCCAACATTTCATCCAGGCGGGAAATGCCGAAAAGTGCCCGGGGTGCTGATTCGTCCATGTCTTCAATTTTAGCCGTAGGAAACGGGCTATAAACCGTTATGCCACTTTCGTTGATTCTAAAAGAGTGCAGGCCTGGTATGGTGGCTTGTCCACGCATTTTGACAATTTCAATCTTACGAACCATGGAATTACGATGAACACTTTGCCGCATCCAGATGATGCCGTCGGCCACCGTAAATACAGGGTTGGCATCGTCTGGTTCAGCATATTCCCCGATCAAAAATGTCGTCGCCTGCCAGCTTGTCATTGCGATGCCAAGCTGTTGCACAAAATGCTGTAACGGGCTGCGCGTTTCACTCTCCCGTGATGCGCGTGCTACCGACCGAAATGAGTCAATAAAGACGAATGCAGGCTTGTGCTTTACCACCTCTTCCATGATCCGCCTTAGGACAAGGTCGAGATCGCCGCTCAATGTCTCTTCAGTCAGATTGATGAATCGAATCGAGCGATCAATCGCATTACCGTCGAAGAAATCAAATTGCTGTTGGTAGCGCAACATTTTTAGGGGTGGCTCACCAAGAATGGTCAGAAAAAGTGCCGGTCGTTCTGGTGTTGCCCAAGAAAACATCATTTGGTGCGCTAAGGTCGTTTTGCCGCAACCCGGGTCACCAGCAATTATGTTGAAGGAGAACTCCGGTAAGCCTCCTCCGAGCAATTCGTCGAATCCAGGAACCCTTGTAGAAAGCCGCTTGATGTTGACTTTTGTATGCATAGTTAAATGTCCTTCGTTGCCAGACTTTCGAGCAGCGGGTCGAGCACGGGCTGCAGCAATCGCTCTGTGAGTGAGAGCCCGATTAAATTTGCGAGTAAATTGTGAAACTGTAGAAGCAGCGCATCGCTTGCAGCAGCAAATTGAGCCGGCTCCTGCTCGGAAAGAACACTTCGCAGTGTTTCGAGCTTCATAACAGGATGGTTGTTGCACAATGCCGTTTTTATCCAAGGGTACAAAACCGCTGTTGCTTCAATGCTCCGATGAAAAAGCGCATCAACGCCGCCTTTTCCAATAACCGGCCGCATTGCTTGGCCCACCGCCTCCCAAGCTTGCACAATGACATTTAAAACATGCTCGGCATCGTGCCCACGTTCCACATGGTTGGTGAAAGCGTTAGTTGCCCAACCAACATTCTGGTTTTCCATGGGATATCTAGCTGCAGCATTGTAAGAAGCTACGGATACTACACCCCCAGGTTCGTCGCAGGCAGTATCCGGTCATTTAAAAGAGAATGGATTTTTTATGACTGCGAACCGTTTGCAGCGCATCATCCCGCTTTAAGCTGAAATAACCCACTTTCTTATTGGAGAATCTTGTGAAGCACTTAAAAACAGCTGTCTTTTCCTTTGCCGCGCTATTGGCCTCCACAGCTCTTGCGGGCGAGATCAAACCTTACGATCAAGCCGGCTTTAAAAGTTTGACCATCAGCGGCAAACCAGTTGTTATTGCAGTACACGCACCCTGGTGCGGCACCTGCAAAATACAAGAGCCGATACAAGCTGCCTTGATGAAAAAACCGGAATATAAGGATGTAACACTGATGACGGTAGACTTTGATTCGCAAAAAGACGTATTAAAGAAATTCAAGGTCACTACGCAAAGTACCATCGTAGTGTTTAAAAATGCCAAGGAAGTAGCGCGTTCGGTAGGCGACACGAATGCCGGCAGCATTGAAGCTGCGATCCGCAAAGCGATCTAATTCGGCATATGGAAGCCGGTTTTGCGTCTTATGGTTTTGCTGCGCTGGCAGGTGTTTTGTCGATACTATCGCCTTGCGTATTGCCGATCCTGCCTATCTTGCTGGCAAGCGCAAGCAGCCAGCATCGATTTGGCCCTTGGGCGCTGGCCGGTGGCCTGGCTTTGTCATTCGCCGTAATCGGCACGACCATTGCCTGGCTTGGCGCAAGTTTGAGCCTGGACCCAACCATTTTTCGAACGATCGGGGCCATCATGCTTGGCATCTTCGGTGTGATTTTGCTGTCAGCGGGGTTGCAACAGCGCTTCGCCAGTGCAACGGGCGGTATCAGCAATGCTGGCCATGTGCTTTTATCCCGACTTGATCTTGAGGGGATCAAAGGGCAACTGGTGATTGGCTTGGTGCTCGGTGTGGTGTGGAGTCCTTGTGTTGGCCCCACTCTAGGCGCTGCGGTAACATTGGCCAGCCAGTCAACACATTTACTACAGGTAAGTTTAATCATGGCTATTTTCGGCCTTGGTGCGGCAGTGCCGGTTATTCTTCTTAGCCTCGTGTCGCGTGGTTTGTTGTCAAAAAACCGTCAGCGATTAGCAGTAGTGAGCAAATATGGCAAGTTAGTCATGGGAGGTGCTCTTGTGGCTGTTTCCCTGGCGATGCTAAGTGGTGTGGACAAGCGCGTGGAAATTTACTTGGTTACACATTCGCCCGTCTGGCTGACTACGCTAACAACACGTTTCTAGTACATTCTAGGTTCAGAGCCTAGTTTGAAAAACACCCATTTACCCACTTACCAGAAGGAATCATGATGAACAACAAATTAACGACGCTATCGTTTGCTGCATTAACCGCTGCAACCTTGGCTATGCCTGCTGCAGTTGCCGCTGCCACTGCCACTGCTACTGCTACTACTGCGGTCTCTTCCCCGACAATGCCGGCCGCAAAATGTAGTGCTGGTCAGGATATGGCAAAGTGTGCAACACATAAAAAGCAGAAAAATACGAAGTGCAGTGCCAAGTGTGCGCCGAAGTGCGCAGCGAAATGTGGTGCCAAATGTGGTGCCAAATGTAGTGCGAAGTGCGGTGCAAAATGTGGCGCCAAAGCAAGTAAATAATCTACGTTAAATATGGCGCAGCTCACGAAGGCGAAAGCAAGCTCTAGCAACATGCTTTGCCGGCGGGAGGCACTTGTTCAACTGCTCACTTGTTATGAAAAACTTGCAGCCGATAATCAACACCTGCTGCAGGCACTAATTAATGGCGCAGCTGTCGAGCAGTGGCAACATTTGCCGGAAGACGACGCTATTGATTCGTCTTCCGGCTATCAATGGTTTTATCATTGTCATGCGCCAGAGGATCGCGGCGCACTCGACGCCTCCGAGCATGGCCATTTCCATCTTTTTGCCCGTGGGCCCAGCCTTGCTGCGTTACCCAAGCAGTTACGTACACAAGACTGCTTGCGCCCCATTTACGGCGCGTCGATCGAGCCTTCAACGCGCCACTTACTATGCGTCGCGCTGAATGCCAAAGGTGTTCCAATCGAAATTTTTACCGTCAACGGTTGGGTCACCGGCGACGCCATGGTGGACGCCGAAGCGAGTGCCTGGTTGCTTCAAAATATGGAGCTTTCAACGGGATATGAAGCCATCGATATCGTCTTAAAAAATATTGTTGCACTCTTTGCTACGGAAATTGACGAGGTGTTAATTTCACGCGATCACTTTCTTTTAGAAAATTTGGCTGTCAGTCACGCAGTGTTGGCCGATCAAACAATAGAAATTTTATCTTCACGCAAGATCGATATTGATCATTGTCTAAGGCTGCTATAAATTTTTAGCCCCCCAACTTTTACACCGACGCCGCTGACGGCCTGATTTGCAAAGCAATCGCATACGCATGAAAATGCGTCGGGTCTGCCAAATGTATTGCTTGTTAAGAATTGCCGAGCACTTTCCTGTTTTTCAAGTAGTTGCACCGGCTGCACAGCTGCCAGTTTCTACGCTAAACCGACAGATTCGACGTTTGCAAGAAAGCGTTTTTCTCACGCTGCCTCTCGCAAAATCCTGGCAGCCTCGACCATGTTTTGCAGCGCCGGGGTGACTTCTTCCCAGGTGCGTGTTTTTAACCCGCAATCTGGATTAACCCACAGCCTGCCTGCCGGAATGCGTTGTGCTGCTTTACGCATGAGTTGCACCATGTGGTCCCGGCTTGGAATATTTGGCGAATGAATGTCGTAGACGCCTGGGCCGATCTCGTTCGGATAATCGAAATGATCGAACGCATCCAGCAATTCCATATCCGAGCGGGAGGTTTCGATAGTGATTACATCGGCATCCATCTCGGCGATCGATGCCATGATGTCGTTAAATTCCGAGTAACACATATGGGTATGAATCTGGGTCTCATCCCGGACGCCATTTGCAGTAAGGCGAAACGAGGCTACGGCCCAATCCAGATAATCTTTCCACTCGGATCGGCGCAGTGGCAGGCCTTCCCGCAATGCTGCTTCATCGATCTGAATAATTTGCACGCCGGCTTTTTCCAGATCCAGCACTTCTTCGCGAATTGCCAGTGCCAATTGATAACAAGAAGCCGATCTTGGTTGATCGTCGCGCACGAACGACCAGTTCAGGATCGTGACCGGCCCGGTCAACATCCCTTTCATCGGTTTGGATGTGAGCGATTGCGCATAGTTGGTCCATTCCACCGTCATGGCTTTCGGGCGGCTGATGTCGCCGAAGAGGATAGGCGGTTTTACGCAGCGGGAGCCGTAAGATTGCACCCAACCAAATTGGCTGAATGCGTAGCCGTCTAGTTGCTCGCCAAAATACTCGACCATATCGTTACGCTCGGCTTCCCCATGTACCAATACATCCAGTCCGAGGATTTCTTGCGCTTGTACACAGCGGGCAATTTCTGACTGCATCAGTGTTGTGTACGCAGCTTGGGTTAGTTCGCCCAACCGGAATTGACTTCGGGCCTGACGAATTTCTACTGTTTGCGGAAATGAGCCGATTGTCGTCGTCGGGTAAGCCGGCAACTTCAATAAAGTGGACTGTTTCGCCGCGCGCATCTGGAAATCACTCGTGCGCTTTCCCAGTCCAGCCGTAATGTCGGCCAGTGCTGTTTTTACAGCAGGGTTATGAACGCGCGGCGAAGTGCGCCGTTTTTCAATAGCCGCATGGTTCAGCACCAGCGCCTCCTGCACGGACACCCGTGACCCATTCAACGCTTTGGCAAGGATTTGCAACTCATCCAGTTTTTGTAGCGCAAAGGCTAGCCAGGATCGAATTTCGCTATCCATGTTTTGTTCGCTAGACAGATCGACCGGCACATGCAGCAGGGAACAGGAGGGCGCAATCCACAAACGGTCCTGCAAGGCCCGGTGGATTGGTTCCAGCCATTCAAGGGTTGCATGAAGATCGGTTTTCCAGATGTTGCGGCCACTGATGACACCCAGCGACAATATTTTATCCTTTGGTAAGTGCGCAATGATCTGTTCGAGTTCGGCATGTGCGGCCGTAGCGTCGATATGCAAACCTTGAACCGGCAGGTTGCATGCCAGGGCCAGGTTATCTTGCAGCCTGCCAAAATAAGTGGTTAGAAGCAGTTTGACACTGCCGGTATTTAATGTTTCGTAAGCGGTTACGAACGCTTGCTGCCATTCGGTACCAAGTTCCGTTACCAGAATTGGCTCATCGATTTGTACCCAGCCGGCTCCGTGCGCGGCCAGTTGATCCAAGAGCGCGGCATATACTGGCAGTAAGCGTTTGAGCAATGCCAGCTTGTCGGAGTCGTCTTTTGCCTTGCCCAGCCACAGATACGTCAATGGCCCGATGATGACTGGTTTTGCCGGTATGCCAAGCCGCTGCGCCTCGTTAAGTTGGTCAAGCAATCGGGATGCATCAAGCGAGAATTCTGTTGCGGCATTGAATTCAGGGACAATGTAATGATAATTGGTGTCGAACCATTTGGTCATCTCGCCTGCATGGACGCAGCTACAGGCGGAATCATTCGCGGAACGGCCGCGTGCAATGCGAAAGTAATTGTCAAGCGCGTCGCCTTCCAGGCCCCGCACCCGATCTGGAATATTTCCCAGCATAAAACTAGTGTCAAGCACTTGGTCATAAAAGGAAAAGTCGCCCACCGGCACGAAGCTCAGACCAGACTGATCTTTCCAGTGATGTCGACGTAACCGCTCTCCCGAAGCGGCTAATTCAGCGCTGGAAGACAAACCTTTCCAATAACTTTCAAGTGCAAATTTCAATTCGCGTTTTGCGCCGATGCGGGGAAATCCCAGATTGTGTGTCGTGACCATGTAAATAGCTTTGTGATAGGTAAGAAAGCGCAAAGCATAGCGAAATAAAAGCATGAAAAATAATGATATTATTTCATCAAACCATTAATTTTATTCATGAATGCACATGTGCTGGAACGCATACATTTAACGATCATTCGCGAAGTCGAGCGCACGGGGTCGCTCACGGCCGCTGCTGAGTCCATGCACCTGACGCAATCGGCGCTTAGCCATGCCGTTAAAAAACTGGAGCAGCAAACAGGCACGCCGATCTGGAAGAGGGAGGGGCGTGCCTTGCATCTGACGCAGGCCGGGGAAACTATGCTCGCTTTGGCCCACCGCCTGCTGCCGCAGTTAGAACATGCCGAACAATTGATGCAACAATTTGCTGACGGTCAGCGTGGCACCTTGCGTATCGGCATGGAATGCCATCCTTGCTATCAATGGCTGCTCAAAGTGGTGTCGCCTTACCTGGCGTTGTGGCCTGACGTGGATGTAGACGTCAAACAAAAATTCCAGTTTGGTGGCATCGGCGCATTGTTCGGCCATGAAATCGATATGCTGGTCACGCCGGATCCGCTGCGCAAGCCAGGATTGCGTTTTGAGCCTGTGTTTGACTATGAGCAGGTATTGGTCGTGAGCCGGCAGCACCGCCTGGCTGGAAAAGCCTACATCATGCCGGAACAGTTATGCGACGAGATATTGATTACTTATCCCGTCGAGATCGAGCGGCTCGATGTGTATAACCATTTCCTGTTGCCGGCCGGATGTCTTCCTAAAAAACATAAAGTCATCGAGACGACTGACATCATGATGGAAATGGTGGCGAGTGGTCGTGGCGTGGCGGCATTACCGGGTTGGCTTGCTGCGGAGTATGCGCAGAAAGTGGCAATCAGCCCAATACGTATGGGCCGCCATGGCGTCGCCAAGCAAATATTCTTAGGCATGCGCGAGGCTGATGCCGAAATTGATTATTTAAAGGCATTCGTCAGGCTGGCGCATCAGTTGGACGAGCGAATCGCTGTAAAAAAACGAGACATTGTTTAACGGCATGAGCAAGGACCGTATAAACGCAATATTTTGGGAGGGTAGGTGGAGGGTACAGCAGGAATGAGGCAGTTCTCATAGGGAAGATGGCGGAAGCGGTAAGATCCTACGTCAATCTCAAAAATACTGGCGTATGCCCCTATGAAGCATGATTTTCGTCTCTTTCCTAAAGTAAAGGGGTGTGGTAAGTCTTGAGGCTACATTGAAAAATACTATCCTTCCGAAGTACCTTGTAAAACGAAAACAAAGCTTTTACGCTGTTCTAGAAATGCCCGCCAAGATTCAGCCAGTCCTTGGCAAGCGGCGTTTCCTTCAATCTCTGGAGACTAGTGACCAGCGGTTAGCTGAAAGGAGACTGCACATTGCGGTTGTCCAATGGAAGGCAGCGATTGAGAAAGCCAGAGGGACCCATGACCCCTCTACGAGCGTGCTTTGGGAAATCATGCAGTGGCGTAAGGAGCTTGCAGAAACCACAGACAAGGAAGCTAGATCGGCCATTGAAGATGCGATCTTTAAGCAACTTGAAGCGGTAGGGGCTAGAGATGGGTTAGAAGCGGCAAAGGATGCCAAACAGGTTGTCTTCGTGAATAGTGTTCCTCTCAGGGATCAAGTTGACGACTGGACGAACACCACCAAGCATCTGAATGCCAAGACACGTGATATCCAGGAGAAAGCAGTAAGGGCCTTCTGCAACTACTTTAAGAGCAGCCACAGAATCGACAAGACCACAGTGATGAATCGCCCCGGGTTTGAACTGACATCCGGAAGTTGGACAACAACTTTCTGGAGGCGACATGAGGGTGTACAGCAAAGATTTCAAACTCAATATGGTCAAGGACCATCTTGATGGCGAAGGCGGGGCCAAGCTACTTGCCCGAAAATACGATATATCAGAGGAAAAGGTACGTTCATGGGTAAGCAGATTCAGCCATGAAGAGGTACTTTGGGGGTGGTTATAGGATTTCCAGGTAGCCGCTCGTAGTTATGCAGCCTCAGTCCGCCCGCCCCACAAAGCCTCGCCCGCCAGATCGATATAGGTTAGATACAGCCGCAAATCAAATTCGAACTGATGATAGTCCGGTTCCATGTGCTGGCACAACTTGTAGAACGCCTTGTCGTGCTCTTTCTCTTTTAAATGCGCCAGTTCATGCACGACGATCATCCGCAGGAACTCGATCGGCATGTTCCTGAATACGGAAGCGACTCGGATTTCATGCTTGGCTTTGAGCTTGCCACCCTGCACCCTGGAGATGAAAGTGTGCGTCCCCAGCGCATGCTGGAGCACATGAATCTTGTTATCAAAACCCACCTTGCTAATTGGCTCCGCATTGCGCAAGAATGTGCCCTTCAAGTCCAGCACGTATTGATACAACGCCTTGTCAGTGCGGACTTCATGCGCCGCTGCATATTTTTTCAGCAGCACGTTCGCCAGTTTGTTTTCCGCGACGAGCCCCTGAACCTGTTTCTTCAAATCGTCGGGGTAACCCGCCAAATATTTCATTTCTTGCTTCAAAAGTACGTCCAAAATAAAAAGGGCAGGTTAAATCAACGATCAGGATTCTCAGACTGCTTGCGTCGTATGAATACATGAACTACCTCCCAAGTAGTCCAAGTTTTACGCCGCACCCCCCCAGTGGTCCAGTTTTAAGTGATTCTTAACATACCTGGACTTCTTCAATCGAATGCGGCCGCATTCGTCGATTGAACGGAAAACGCCGGACATGGTCTATTTCAATATCCTGTATCCAGTGTAGGCAGCTTGATGGGAATCCGGGTTTTACACGGGCGCGTGCGCTTGTGCTTGATTGAGAAGCAACACACGCGCCCGTGCGTAACTCTACGCTTCGGAGTTACCACTTAAAAATCAAATACATTGTCTTAACAAGCGGAGCCACCGCTGTTCTGAACAAGGCTTTATAGATTACCCGTTATATCCCGGAAATATTTTTCCCACTAATCAATTGGAGTCGATATGAACAAAGGCATTGAGGGTAAAGTTGTTTTGATAACAGGCGGCAGCACCGGTATCGGTGCTGAGGTTGCGCAGTTGCTGGCTAGTCTAGGTGCCAAGGTAGCGATTGCTGCACGACGTAAAGAAAAACTGGATGATGTCGTCACACAGATAACGACTAGTGGTGGCGTGGCAAAAGCCTACCTTCTTGACGTTACTGACAAGCGACAAGTCGAGGCAGTAGTCGCTGCTGTAGTCACAGACTTTGGCAAACTCGATGTGTTGATAAACAACGCGGGGCTGATGCCGATCCGACCAATGTCTGAGGTCAATACTGACGAGTGGGACGCCATGATCGATGTCAATCTCAAAGGTACGTTGTACGGCATTGCAGCAGCACTGCCACGCTTTATCACGCAAGAGAGCGGACACATTATTAATTTAAGTTCAGTAGCCGGAATTAAAGTTTTTGCACCAGGCGGAACTGTCTATTCGGGCACCAAGTTCGCCATCTCAGCAATTTCCGAAGGACTTAGGCAAGAGGTTGGTGACAAGATTCGTGTGACATCCATCGCACCAGGCGCAGTGGAGAGCGAGCTTAAATACAGCACATCAGGAACTGCGTCAGAGACCGTTTTGGACTTCTACAAGCAGGCTATTCCGTCTGCCTCCATAGCACGAGCAATTGCCTTTGCGATCGAGCAACCAGAGGATGTCGACATCAATGAAATTGTAATTCGTCCCACCCGACAGGCATTTTGAAATTTAGAAGCGGTATCCGGAGTAATGTGATCTTGCCCCTGCATAACCGGACACCGGTCAGCGCTTAATTTGCGTCATTTTCTGTAGCCTGACGCGCCAGCTCCCTGCGATACATGCGAGGTGATTTCAGCTCTAGGGCTGAATGGGGATGGACCTCATTGAAATGCGTAAAAGCGTTTGGCAACTGAGCCAGATGGATCGCCGCCGTGCTGCGATCCATCTGGCTCACGTAGTCGCGTTCGAATGTTTTCGGCCATCCCGTTCGATTGTGGACTGCACACAGGCTTATGGTGACCCCGTATCGTTTTCACATACATCAAACCGAAGTTTTCAAAACAATTGCATATTATGTAACTATGATGGCCATTTTTTACGATGAGGAATCACCATGCCTTCACCTGCTGCTACGTCGATTCGACCATATCGACCTCTAGCAAGATTTGAAAATGACGTGACATTCGATATCGAAATGGCAGATCGAAGCGCCTTACCAGAGCTTCAGACACCACCTCAATCGAGCACGCAGCGATTTGCCGGGTTGCCACCACGCCCGAGCACATGTCAGAGGATTACCAAATGCTCAAAAGCGGTAGCCCAGGTCAGCTTTGCTGTGGCTGTTTCCGCTGGAACCGAAATTCTGTTGGAAACGCTACTCACAAAGGAGGATTCCGAATACAGCGCCTTGGCAAAGGCTTTAGCACCAATCACCATCCCCGCTATAAGCGTGTATATGGTTAGTGATTTCGTGTATATGGTGGCGGAACTAAGGCGAAGACATCTCGAAGGCATTGCATCTACTGCCCCACCGCTCACGCCATGACTGCACGTTAGGTTTTGTGTTTTTAAAACGCTGGTACGAATTTCTGACGATCACTTGCCAGCTTTCCTGCCGAGACATTGCTAAAATCGCATGTTTTTTACAGATGGCAAATAATTTACTTAATAGAATCGGGGAAAGTGTCTATGCGCGTCGGAAGTCTAACTGCGGTATTGGTATCTATTGTGTTTGCAACGGGCTGTGCGCAAACTGAACCTGTATCGTTTTCACATACATCAAACCTAAGCAGCGATTAAGCTGTGTTCGAAGTCTACTGGTGATTTAAAGTCGATCGACGAATGCAAACGTTTTGCATTATAAAATCCTTCGACCCAGTTGACGATACAAAGCCTTGCCTGTAAACGCGATGGATATTGCAGCCGGTGCACGCGTTCAACTTTAAGCGTCTTGAAAAAGCTTTCCATTGCTGCATTATCCCAACAATTGGCACGGCGGCTCATCGACTGCTGCATTTTATATCCTGTCAAATCCGCCCGGTATTGGCCACTGGCATATTGGGTGAATTCACCTTGCACACCACGATCGGAATGAACGATCAATCCAGGCAGTGGCTTGCGGCGCCAATAGGCCATCTTCAATACATCACAGGCTAGTTGCGCTTTCATGCGTTCGCTCATTGACCAGCCAACGATTCTGCGACTGCCCAGATCGAGCACGCAGGCCAGATACAGCCAGCCCTCATTGGTGTGAATATAGGT